>OGFZ01000725.1_pt1 | contig 17868 bp, 20 predicted proteins | sample 1571081 | NCBI WGS metagenome assembly OGFZ01 (sample SAMEA2582039, study PRJEB24529) | metagenome | biome: Human gut stool | place: China | collected 2011
ATTTCTAGGAGAGGGATGAACGAGAGGAAAAAACTCTGGGAGATAATCTTTATAATGTTTAACTGTATCCGTTAATTTTGCCGATGATTTTTGATGCAAATAGTAACGCTGTGCATAGTTACCTACTAATATCGTCAATTGAATATCAGGAGCTAAAGCAAGAACTTTCTCATGCCACTTGTCTGCAAATCCTTTGCGAGGAGGTAAATCACCTGATTTCCCATGACCTGGGAAATAAAAATCCATTGGTACAATAGCAAACATGCCAGATTCATAAAATTCTTCGCGTGAAACCCCCATCCAATCCCTGAGATTATCACCGCTAGGATCATTCCAGTAAAGGCCGGACTCTTGGGCACGAATACCAGGAGCTTGGCCTACGATATTAATTCGTGCCGTTTTTGGAATGGTAAACAAGGGTTTTATTCCTTGTTCCGTAAAAGATTTATTTTGTTCATCGGACATGATTGCTTGTGTTAATTCTTCAAGTGTTTCCATATTTTCCTCCTCAAAAAAGAGACAAAACTGTCTCTCTTTTTTATTTGATTAACTCATAGATAGCTTCTGCATAAATGGCAGCTGCACGGTACAAGTCTTCGACCTCAGTAAACTCATTTGCTTGGTGCATCGTGTTGACATAACCAGGGAACATAGCTCCATAGGCAACACCACGTTTGAGGAGACGTCCAAATGTTCCGCCACCAATAATTTGTTCATGACCTTTAAGGCCTGTTTGTTTCTCATAGACTGAAAGAAGAGTCTCTACCATAGGATCATCAACTGGTACATAGTGTGGCACATGACCATGTTCTGAGAGACTAACCGCCTTAGGACCTTCGAGTTTTTCAAGATCAGCCTTTATAGCGTCCGTATCAACCCCTTGAGGATAGCGGAAATTCAGAGCAATCGTATTATCTTCTGATTCCTTAGAGAAGTTAAATACACCTGCATTCATGGTCAATTCACCCATCTTAGGATCTGTAAATGCAAGACCTGTCTTTTCAGCGAAGAAATCCTTATGAAGTGTTTCAGCAATTATATCCAAATACGTTTTAGCATTGCCTTGGAAGTCAAATTGGCTAAGGAAGAGTGCCAAGTAGGTTGCCCCATTAATACCATTTTGAGGCATCATACCATGAGCTGATTTCCCATGAATAGTCACATGGAAAACACCTGCTTCTTCGGTCACTTGACCAGTTACTTCTTGTTCCGCAACAAAGTCTGTTAATTTGCCCTCAAGTTCTTTCAAAGTGATAGGTCCAGTAAAATCTGCACTTGCTGATTCAGGAACCATATTTTCACGTAAACCACCATTAAAGGACACAAGACTAAAGTCCCCATCATTTTGACCTTCAAAATGGAGATAGGCTGTAATATTACCTTTTTCACCATTGATAATTGGGAATTCTGCATCAGGTGAAAAACCAAAATCAGGATCTTTCAATCCATTATGAGCGAAGTAATATTCCATATCGCCCCAACCAGATTCTTCATCAGTACCAACAATGAAGCGCACACGCTTAGATACTGGAAGCTCGAGTTCTTTAATAATCTTCAAGGCATAGTAACAAGCCATTGTTGGGCCTTTATCATCTGATGACCCACGGGCATAAAGTTTGCCATCTTTGATTACAGGTTCATAAGGATCTGTATCCCAACCGCTACCGGCTGGAACTACATCCAAGTGGGCAAAGATACCCAAAACTTCATCACCTTGACCAAATTCAAAGTCACCAGCATAATTATCAATATTACGAGTTTTATAGCCGTCACGTTCTGCTAAAGCAAGAAAATGTTCCAAAGCTTTTACTGGTCCAGGACCAAATGGGTGCTTATCATCAACCTTACTGTCATCACGTTCTGAGTTAATACGCAAAAGACCAAAAAGGTCCTCCATCAAAGCATCTTTGCGCTTATCAACTTCGGCACGAAAATCAATTGTCATAATTTACTCCTTACTGTGTCTAGTTAGCACTATTTTACCACTTTTAGTAAGAGTTTTCATCCTTTATAAAGAAAATACAATCACTTACCCATCATCACAAGACGCCTTACCATTTTGAATAGCATGTGAAACATTTCTTAAATCAGTAATGATCGAATCAAAAGTAATACTATTGCTTTCAACTAGGAACGCTTTCTCTTAGCTACCTGCCCCTTTTTACTTTAAGCCTTACTATTGAAATCACTCGCATTGTAGCATTGAGATATTATCATTTCAAGAATTTCCAAAAACTTTAGAATATTCTCTTAATTAATGCTATAATAGGACTATCAAAACTAAGGAGATGCATTATGCCATTTGTAAAAATTGATCTCTTTGAAGGTCGTACTGAAGAACAAAAAATCGAACTTGCTCGCGAAGTTACTGAGGTTGTATCACGTGTTGCAAAAGCACCTAAAGAAGCTATTCATGTTTTCATTAACGATATGCCAGAGGGAACTTACTACCCACATGGTGAAATGAAAAAGAAAAACTAATCATCACTAAGCAGTCACATCTGTGGCTGCTTTTAATATAAAAAAACTGGAGAGAAACTCCAGTTCTATACTTAAATTATAGCTGGTAATTCGTCATCGTCTTCAAAATTCTCTACAACTTCTTCACCAGGCAATGGTTTTTGCAGTTTTCCCAAGATAAAGCGTGAGATGGGACCAACTACTAGAAAATTAAGTGGTAAGGCCATGATAACATTTGTCAAACAAGCACGACCATAGGATGAGAGCGTCACCAACTGACCGTTGTACACTAAGCCATAGAGCGACATAAAGGTTACCATGAATAGCGCCATGGTTCCAGAAATCACTAAAATCTTCGCCCATCGTTTATCATGGGCTTTTACTTTATGTAAAATTGCAAATGCAATTGTCTTGGCTAGTGGTCCCACCAAAAGCATATCCAGTAAGAAAGCAACTACAAATCCAGGAAGATAACCTTGGAAAAAGTGACCCCAAGCAAAGGGAACAACTCCAGTCCAATCAAGGATAAGAAGATTCCAGAGACTCATCCCACAGACCATCATTCCACACATTAAAATCGTAAAAAGCAAAGCTTCTTTAAAATTACGAGGCATTAAAATTCTCCATTTCTAAAAGTTCTCTTTCAGCATATCAAAAATTTTTATTCCTCGTAAGTTAAATTTCTCTCATGAAAACGTATTATTTTAGGATAGTTTCCATTTCTGTATATCTCGGTTTCATACCTAAACGTTCGTAAAAACGTACAGCTCCCTCATTATCATTCCATACGTGAAGTGTCAGATTATAACAACCTAACTCCTTAGCATAGTCCAAGGCAAATTGATAAAGCTTCTCCCCTAATTTATGACCTCGAACCTCCTTATCAACGCATAAATCATCAATAAAAAGAGTCTTAACAGCCTTTAGTGGACCATTATTATCAGATACTTCTTTAATCATTAAGAATAGATGACCTAAGATACGGCCTTCTTCATCCTCATATACAAAAATGGGTCTATTTGGATCATTAATCACTGCTTCTAACTCTGCATCTGTAAATTTACTGCCTTCTGACTTAAAAACATCAGGGCGTGCATGATGATGCACTATAAGAATCTGTCCCAATAGCTCCTGTAATCTTGGAATATTTTCTGCTCTTGCTAAACGAATCATTATTACCTCCATAAAAAAAGATGGGTAAAACCCATCTTAATTCTTATTTACCAAGTTTTGCTTTAGCTGCATCTGCAAGAGCTGTGAAAGCTGCTGCATCGTTAACTGCCAAATCAGCAAGCATTTTACGGTTAACTTCGATTTCAGCCAATTTCAAACCGTGCATCAATTGTGAGTATGACAAACCGTTCAAACGAGCTGCCGCATTGATACGTGTGATCCAAAGTTTACGGAAATCACGTTTCTTTTGACGACGGTCACGGTATGCATAGTAGTAAGAGTTCATTACTTGTTCTTTTGCAGTACGGAACAAGATGTGTTTTGCACCATAGTAACCTTTAGCAAGTTTCAATACACGTTTACGACGTTTGCGTGATACAACGCCACCTTTAACACGAGCCATTTATATATTCCTCCGAATTAATTCTAGTTTAGTTAATTTGTAATGCTTTTAGCGGATTAACGCATTTGTGAAAGCATTGATTTGATACGTTTAAAGTCACCTGAATGTACCATTGATGCTTTACGAAGGTGACGACGTTGTTTTTTAGTTTTACCGTGGAAACGGTGAGATGTGAAGGCACGGAAGCGTTTCAATCCACCTGAACCTGTACGTTTGAAACGTTTAGCTGATGCGCGGTGTGTTTTTTGTTTTGGCATTTTAAAATTCTCCTCTTAAAATAGTGTTAGTTTGACAATTATTTTTTGTCAGGAATTGGTGCAAGTTGCATGAACATTTGACGTCCATCCATCTTCGCTCTTTGCTCAATAATCGCAATATCTTGCGTTTTTTCAGCAAATTCCGCCAAGACCTTAGCTCCGATTTCTTTGTGAGTAATCATACGACCTTTGAATCGGATAGAAACTTTAACCTTGTTTCCTTTTTCAAGGAACTTACGGCCGTTACGAAGTTTAGTTTCAAAGTCACCTTTATCAATAACTGGACTCAAGCGAACTTCCTTAACGGTAACAACGCTTTGTTTCTTACGTTGTTCTTTTTGTTTCTTTTGATACTCAAATTTGAACTTACCATAGTCCATAATCTTCGCAACAGGTGGCGTAGCTTGTGGTTGGATGAGAACCAAGTCAACATTTGCATCATCTGCAATAGCTTGCGCTTCTGACAATGGTTTAATTCCCAATTGTTCACCATCAAGACCAACAAGACGAACTTCGCGAACGCGAATTTCATCGTTAATGAATAGATCTTTCTTAGCTATGATCTTCACCTCTTTATTTTTTTAGAGAAAAACAAAGCGGACTTGATATACAAGCCCGCACACATAATATCCCTATAGGGATTTGACATGTTGGGCCAGACAACCTAAGTCGCAAGGCGAGAAGTTCTCACTTCTGCTTTTCTCATTGTTAATAGTATAACAAGTGAGTCATCCTTTGTCAATAATTTTTTTTGCTTTTTCTTGAATAAATTCCACAACACCATCAATAGATACACCTGTAGTGTCAAAAGTGATGGCATCTTCCGCTGGTTTAAGAGGTGAAACTTTACGATGACTATCTTTATAGTCACGTTCAGCAATTTCTTTTTTTAGAGTCTCAAGGTCAGCGGGAATACCTTTTTCGATATTTTCCTTATAACGGCGTTCCGCACGTTCATCAACTGAAGCAATCAAGAAGATTTTGAGTTCTGCATCAGGCAAAACCACAGTACCAATATCACGTCCATCCATGATAATAGCACCATCTTGAGCAATACGTTGTTGTTGGGCAACGAGTTCTTGACGCACTTCAGGAATAGCTGCTACCCAAGAAACATTATTTGTGACTTGGTTATCACGAATGGGGTGTGTAATATCAACATCACCAACATAAACTTGCTGACTACCATCTGCTGCTTTTCCGAATGAAATCGGATGTTGAGATAGTTGCTCCAAAATTTCTGGTACATTTTCCTCAGTCAAACCATTCTGCAAGGCCAAATAAGTTGCAGATCGGTACATAGCACCTGTGTCAAGATAAGTATAGCCAAGATTTTTTGCAATAATCTTGGCTACTGTACTTTTTCCACTTGACGCAGGACCATCAATAGCAATTCTAATATCTTTCATGATGTTCCTTTGCTTTTAAATTATTGAACGTTAACGACATCACCTGGGTTAGCATACCAGTAACCACTTGTCATGTGATCAGGGTTAAGACGTTCCAACTCATCTACAGAGATACCTGCACGTGCAGCGATTGAACCAGCACCTTCACCAGATTGAACAACAATTGATGAACCATCTGCTGCTGCCGTAGCACTTGATGGTGCTGTCTCAGCTGACTCAGTTGCATCTTCTTTTTCTACATGTTTAGAAGAGCTTGATGCTTTAGTTGAAGATGATTTCTCTTTTGAAGATTTTTCTGTAGTAGATTTTTCACTATCTTCATCTTTATTTGAATCTTTCTCGCTAGATGAAGATTTAACAACTTTGCTAGTTGAAGATGAGTAGAATCCAGATGATTCCTTAGATTCCGCAGTTTTGTTTCCACCGACATTTGAAGTATAGAAAACAAAGAACAAAATACATACAACAATAACAAAGAATAATCCAAGCAAGACTGTCAAGAATGATGAATTAATGAAGCCGCCACCTTTTTCGCGTTTTTCATCTGAAGGAGTGACATCCTCTTCTTCTTCATAATCCTCAAACTCATCTTCATCATCTAGAAAATCAGCGTCAACTACTTCTTCCAACTCTTCGTCAGAAACCTTATCTTCCCATGGTTTTTTACTCATGATATTCTCCTTGTAAAAACAATAAATCTATTTTAAAATAATACTATGAAAGTATCATTAATTCCAGAAAAATGTATCGCTTGTGGTTTGTGCCAAACCTACTCTCCCGTCTTTGATTATGATGACGAAGGTATTGTTAGGTTCAGAGACAGCGACCAACTCAATCAAATTATTGAAAATAGCCCTGAGACTTTGACTGCCGTCAAGTCTTGTCCCACTAAAGCCCTTAGGTGAAGTCAAAATCCAATAAAGAGCTGACTTTTGATTCCTCATAAAAGGCAAAATAATCAAAGTTAGTCATATGATCCAATAGCTCTACCTCACCTTTGAAATCAGGGTGAAGGGCTAATGCATCTAAGAAATATTTCTTAGGCCACTTTCTCATATAAAACCGACGTTTTTTACCATTTTTAAAAATAAGGCACAAGCCAGTTTTAATAACTTCAACTTTTTCAATATCACTAATTTTCACTTTGCGTGGTTTAAAAATATTGAAAGAAACAATACGCAGAATCCCATGATCTTCAATAATAAAGTATCGATGGAAACCTAAACCAAACAAGGCAACGAAAATAGTGAAGAGCATCAAAATATGTGAGGGCACCGAGTACAACTCGAATAGAAGGGCCGCCGCAATAAAGATTGGCGTGATGGCTAAAGACCAGTAGATAATCAGCCAAGATAATTCGGGTTGCCAATGGTAACGATACTTGCCGAATATTTTAATCATCTCAGCACCTCCATTACTTCTAATTTTACCATAAAATCAGTATTTAGCAAGCTCAATTAAGGTTTACTGACAATTCCAAGAATAACATCTACGGCTTTTTCCATTGTCTGCAAGGAAACGAACTCATATCGACCGTGCATATTTTCGCCACCAGCAAAAAGGTTTGGAGTTGGAATACCCATAAATGAAATCTTTGAACCATCTGTTCCGCCACGAATAGGTTCAATAACTGGCGTAATATCCAATTCCTCCATAACGCCCTTAGCTAACTCAACAGGTGTCATATCTTTTTCAATCACCTGACGCATATTATAGTATTGATCTTTAAGTACCAAATCAACTCGTGTCTGACCATAAGCTTTATTCATTTCATCGGCAATTTTTTGGAAGACTGCTTTACGATTTTCAAAAGACTCTGTTTCAAAATCACGGATGATATAAGAAGATTTTGCTTCCTCAACAGTACCTGTCATGGTTTGAAGATGGTTGAAACCTTGATAGCCATCTGTCAACTCAGGGCGTTCTTCTGCTGGCAACTGATTATGAAAATCAATTGCCAACTGCAGGGCATTAACCATTTGGTCTTTTGCTGTTCCAGGGTGGACATTGCGTCCGTGGAAGGTAAGTTCTGCTCCTGCTGCAGAGAAGGTTTCATACTGTAATTCACCCAAAGGTCCACCGTCAACTGTGTAAGCAAAATCGACATCAAAATCTTCGACATCAAATTTATCTGCACCGATTCCAATTTCTTCATCAGGACCAAAGCCTACACGAATCTCACAATGTTTGATTTCAGGATGTGCCTTCAAATAAGCCAAGGCTGTCATAATCTCAGCAATACCTGACTTATCATCAGCCCCAAGAAGGGTGGTCCCATCTGTCGTAATAAGTGTCTGACCGACATAATTCTTGAGATTTGGAAAATCAGCTGGGTCTAGGTTATAACCTGAATTTCCAAGAGGAATGATACCTCCATCATAAGAGTCAATGACTTGCGGTGACACTCCCTCTGCATTAAAATCAGCGGTATCCATATGAGAGATAAAACCAATCTTACGTGTTAACTGGTCATCGTTAGCCGGAAGGGTTGCCACTAGGTAACCATTACTTTCCAAATAATGAATATTACTTAAACCTAGTTCTTCTAATTCTGGTTTTAAAACCTTCAAGGCAAAATCCACCTGGCTTTGTGTTGTTGGCGTTCTTGTCGCATTTTCATCACTACGTGTATTGATTTTGACGTAACGTAAAAAACGCTCTAAGAGTAAATCGTAGGCCATAAGCACTCCTTTTGTTGTATTTAGTATTTACCTCAATTATAGCATAAAAACCCATCATAATGATGGGTTAACGTATAACTTAAACTTTAGATTCTTTTTCGTAGTAAGACTTAATCCCTGCCACAATTGCGTTAGCTAAAGTCTCCTGATAAGCAGAGGTATTCAAACGGGCTGCTTCTTGAGGATTTGACAAGAAACCTAGTTCAAGAAGGACTGCTGGAGCTGTTGTCTCACGCAAGACCGCAAAGGTTTGACGTTTCACACCTTGGTTCTGAGCACCAGTCGCATTAATCAGGCTAGACTGGATGGCATTGGCCAAGGTATCACTCATGCTCAATCGAGTCGGATTAGCATGGTAGGTTGCATTAATACGTGATGGATATTCTGCATAAGGTTGGTAATAATAAGTCTCAATACCCTGTGCTGCAGAACTTCCTGAAGCATTGATGTGAATACTTACGAAGATATCTGATTCAGAAGCATTGGCTGCACGAGAGCGATCCGTCAAGTCAACATAGGTATCACTTGTGCGAGTGGTTACAACTTGATAGCCTTCTGCTTCTAGTTTAGCTTTCACGCGGCTTTGGATAGCCAAAGTCAAGCTCTTTTCAGAGATACCAAAGTAAGAAGCACCCGGATCATAGCCACCATGCCCAGCATCGAGATAGACAACCTTATTTAAAACATCGTAATTTCCTCTTGATGCCGAACCGATTTTCTTAGGGGCTACCACATCAGCTGAAGTTGCCCCAAAGCCGATATTCTTACCTGAAGCATCAACAATATAGCCATGAACGATGTACTTGCCTGAATTCCACTTGTGTTGGCTTGCTGAAATAGTCACCTTGTAAGAACCATCATCCTGTTTTGTGGCATTATGCCAAACAAGATCATCCTGACCATTTTGCTCAGACCAGACTGGGATAAGGACACCTGAAATACCACTTAGATTCGTCAGATTGGTGATAAGAACATCAAAGGTCCCACGATTTTTATCATTGTTAGCAATAGTTAAGGTTCCTTGAGTCTTAGTGATATCAAGTGTCACTTGTTTGCCACCTAGGCCAATGTATTTACCATCATTGTCAACCAAATAGACATGAGAATTATAAAGACCGCTATCACCCTTATGGTTGCTTGAACGAACGGTTACCTTATAGTCTCCATTAGCTTGCTTAGCTGCCTTGTACCAGATGATATCATCTTGGCCGTTCTTTTCTGACCAGGTTGGAACCAAGACTTCTTTGAAGCCTCGTGGCGCAACCAAGTTTGAAATGACAAGATCATAGCTACCAGTAGCATTGTAGAGACCAGTGATAGCAAGGTCGGCTTTGGGATTTTGGCTCTCTACTCCTTCATTTTCTAGGACGGAGTTGGTCGTATTGCTCAATGCATCCCATTCATAAAGTTTATAGGCTTCAATCAAAGAGATAAGTTTTCCGGGATAACTTGGATCTGTCGCATATCCTGCATTCTTCAGTTCCTGAGCCGCAACGCGATAATCTGTTTCATTCACAACTTTTCGGTAATTGTTTTTTCGCCACTCGGTACTCGTGAAAAATTTTGCATGGTCTACTACGCTATCATTCCATGAGGCATATTTTCGAAAAGCAGCATTGACTGTGATATAGTCACCATTAACATATTCCTGGGTAGGCACAGTCACGATTTCTCCATTCCAGTCCTCTGAATCCTTAATGCCAAAAAGATTATTGTTCGGAGCCTTAGCAAGTTCAGAGCTTCCCCAACCACTTTCTAGGATAGCTTGTGCTGCCGTAATAGAGGGAAGAACTCCTTCCTTGGCTCCATCCATAGCTCCTTGCTTAATGGCACTAAGAAAATGACTTTGATTCTGATTAATTTCGCTAAGATCATCTGCCTCTTGATAAGAGCTTGTGGTCACAGAACTATTGGTTAAGACAGACATTTTTGAAGAATCTGCCAGACTTGTTTGCTCCTCCTCTAATACCTTTTCACTTTGTAGATTCATTTGACTCGTTGAATTATCGTGTACTCCTACTTCAGAATAACTTGCCTCATGATTATCTAGACTTCCCTTCAAAGTTGAAGATGTGTCAGTTGGTGATAACATTTCATCTGCTTTAGCCGAGTGACCAGACATGCCTAAAAATAAGATTGCTAGCATAACACCGCACAGTCCATAAGCTTTGCTTTTCTTAAATCCAAAATGAAATCCTAATTGCATCTTAATTTCCTTTTCTACTTACAATTTCTGCTAATTCATTTTAAGACGATGAAACTATCAGCATCATAAAGTCTTAAAATAAACCTTCACCAATTTATTCGCAAAAAAAAGCTAGAAACTTGTCAAAAGTTCCTAGCTTTTTTAGTAGTATTGAAATATTAATCGACATCAACGAAACCAAAACGTGATAGAGGATACAATCTGAAAGAGATAACACCTTTAATTTGGTCTTTTTCAATGAGACCAAACTTACGACTATCATCTGTATTACGACGGTTATCGTTCAGTACAAGATATTGACCCTTTTCAATCTTAGTTTGTTTATTATCTGTCAATGTTGCAATGGAAAAATCATCAGTGAAGAAGTTTCCAGGTGAAACTGTCGCCAAATAAGCTGATTTATCCTTGCTAATATAGGCTTCGTCAACTGACTTATCATTGACATAAAGGAAATCATCCATAGCTGTCACGCTCTTGCCCTCATCAGCAATAACACGACCAATATATTCCTTGCCATTAACTGTATAAAGAATAAAATCTTTTTTCTGAGGTTCAACATTTTTATTGAAAGTAACATAATCACCAGCATGAATATAGTCATTCGCCTGACCTTCAGTCACACGGTGTGTTGAAAAGACAAATGCTCTTAACAACAAAATCACTACAATGGCAAGAACTGCTATGATAATATTTCGAATTAAATCTCTCTTAACCATACTTACTCCTTATGGGTTCTAATAAAATCATAACATAAATAGAGAAATAAAAAAAGAGGGAGTGAACAAGCTCAATGTATCTCTCCCTCTCTTTAAACCAAGGATTAAAGCCTTTCGCAGCTTAATAAGCCTCAAGAAATGTTTGCATATTGACATCATCTGGAACTAAGGCAAGGTATTTTTCTGCCGTTGCACGCGCCTGATCTCTGTAACCAAATTCCCTCAGGATATATGCATAATCATGGAGGAATTCAGGATTTTCAGATAAATCTGTAGCCAAATCTTGATAGATTTGAAAAGCTTCTTCTTCATCATCAAGTGCTTGGTAGGCCTTGGCAATATTCCAGCGAGCCAAAACAGAATCAACTTCGTAATCGGCTAAAGCTACCAGATCCTCGTAACGTTCTTCTTCTAAATAGAGAGTACTTAAACGTAGAACAATCTCATCTTGGTCCTCAGCGAGTGGTAAGGCTTGCTTCAGATAAGATTCAGCAGATTGAGTGTCATGCAACTCGTAGGATAACTGTGATGCTAACAAAAGTAATTGAACATCAAAAGCATTTTTTGAAATCCCTTGTTGTGCCATACGTAATGCTTCTTCAGTTTTATGTTCTGCATGTAAGGACAAGGCGTAAAAATACTCATAACCCTCGAAGTCAGCAGACATGGTTTCTATCTGCTTAAAGTAAAAATTAGCTTTTTGATACTCTTCTTGATCATAGAGCAAAGTGGCTAATTCAAAAGCAGTGGTATCATCGTACTCAATTTCAATAGCTTTTTCCAAAAATTCACGAGCAGCTTCAAACTTACCTAGACTGGCATAAGCCTTACCAATGCGCTCATAAGTAGAAACGCCAGTCATTGCCAGGAGGTCACGATTATCTAATTTAGCATAGTATTGAATAGCTTGTTCAAAATTTCCAAGTTCAAATTCCATCTCAGCCAAACCAAAAATAATCAATGAGTCATCTGATAGTTGACTTGCCTCCAACAACTTATCACGTGCCACATCAGTTAAGCCCTCCATTTGATAGAGGTCTGCCTTTACAATTAAAGCAGACAAATAGTCGTTAGAGTCTTCAGGTATGGCATCCAAATAAAGAAAGGCCTCTTCAATATCGCCATCTTCAGCTGCAATTTGTGCTAGATTGACATTAACCTCTGGAAAATCAAAACGAACTTTTTCGTAAATTTCCTGTGCCTGAGGTAAGAAACCAATAGACTCTAGATATTGGGCCAACTCAACAAGAACCTCTGCAGGGTCTTCTCGTAAAGCTTTTTTAAAATATTTGTCTGCGTGGTCTAAATCTTGGTTTCCAATAGAGGCAACCATTTTTTCACTATTTAACATCGTCTTTTTGTCCTTCATTTTCTAGATCATCTTGATAAAGATTACTTACAGAACGGTACCAATCAAAAATCTCTCTAACAACAACCTTGACAGAAGCATAAATTGGAATCCCCAATAAGACGCCCCAAACACCGTACAGAGAGCCTGCTGTCAAGAGAATAAACATAATGGTGATAGGGTGAATGCTTAGTTTATTTCCCAAAACAAGTGGAGAAACAAAACGTCCTTCAATAGTTTGCTCGATGACAAAAATGATGAGGACCTTAATCAACATCGCAGGTCCTTGTACCAGTCCCATGATTACAACTGGTACCATAGCAAGAAAACTTCCTAGATAAGGAACCATGTTTAGAAAACCTGCCATAATACCAAAAGTCATACCATATCGAAGACCTACAATCTTAAACATAATACAGAACATAATGGCGACGACAATAGCGACTGTAACCTGGCCTTGAACATACCCTTCGAGCTGACTATTAATATCTGAAAGCATACGAACAGTTGTTTCACGAAAGCGAGTTGGTAAGGCTGAGACAAAGCTATGTTTCATCTTTTGGCTATCTCTTAAAAGGTAGAAGAGAATGAAAGGTGCCAAAATGATAGCTACTGTCACCCTTGCTACTGTGCTCGCAAAAGTTCCAACCCACGTCAAAGCAGATGAAGAAAAGTTCTCAGCATAGTTGACCATTCTCGCTGAGAAATCACTAAGCATGGACTCTAGATCTCCGTGGAAGTTGGAAAGAATAGGAAGATTAATCCAACGTTCCGTCTCACTATTGGCACGTGCAATATATGATGGTGCATTTCTTATTAAGATCAAAATTTGATTTTGTAAGCTAGGAATAGCCGTCGAAATTCCCCAGACCAAGAGCAAACCAAGGATAGCGTAGATGACTAAGATAGACATGGTTCGGTTTAGTCCAGTTCTTTCTACAAGTAGTACCAAAGGTTTTATTAAGTAATAAAGGAGCATGGAAATAACCAGTGGCAACATAATAATGGTCATAAACTGAATGACGGGTGAAAAAATAGGACTAATCTTGGTGAAAATCAAAACCGTCAAACCAATCAAAAGTAAGATGAAAAAGGCTACAACAGCCTGATTATTCAATATCCACTTAAAAAACCATGTTTCTGAAAAATGTTCTGTTTTTTTACGCTTCATAGTTCCTCCCTATTTATCATAAAAGGTTACAGTCTTGTCTACTAAGTTTTGGTTACGATCATAGACAAATTTTGCAGAGAAGAAAGTTCTATCTTCAAGGATCCACTTGAAGATCTCATAGTCACCTTCCCAAGTTGGTTTAGATAAGACCTCATCATATGGTACCCATTCAAGCGTTCCTTCACGAGACTCCTCATCTGAGATGAGTTCTCCTTCAAAACCAGTTACCTTAAAGACATAGGTATACCAATCATGACCGGGGGTAAATTCTGGAAAGGTAATCATCCCTTTAAAATCCATCTCAGTCACTGTAAAATGGGTTTCCTCGAGAATTTCACGACGAGCACATTCGTCAGGCGTTTCTCCCGCTTCTAGTTTTCCCCCAACAGAAATCCACTTTCCTTCATGAACATCATTAGGCTTTTTATTACGATGTAGGAGCAAAAGCTCCTTTCCATTGTCAATATAACAAATGGTAGCTAACTTTGTCATAATGCATCTCTTTTCCAATGTTTTTTAAATATTATACCAAATATGGGATTGGATTTGGGCTTTGAGCAAACGATTTTGAGATATAGTTGAAAATCTGCTTTTCTGAATCTCCGGACAAAACAAAAAGAGAACCAAATTGGTTCTCCTTTAATCTCTTTAGTATTTCAAATAACGGCGCATTGCCATACGTGACCCAATCGAACCGATAATGATACCGACTGCAAAGAGGGTTCCGATAACCGCATAGACAAACCACTCTGGATCATACATCGAAATACCACCTTTGACAAAATCAGGGTTCAAAGATGAGTAAACCATGTGATACAAAAGATAAATGAGGCCTGAAGGAATGATAGCACCAAGTGCACCAATCCAAGCACCCTCCATCAAGTAGGGACGACGAATATATGAATTCTTGGCACCTACCAAACGCATGATTTGAATTTCAGTCGCACGTGACATAATGGTAATACGGATGGTATTTGAAATCAATAGGACAGCCACAATGGTTAAAAGAGCTGTGGCAATGATTCCCCAAAATTGAACACGTTTCATAGTAGACATCAGAATTTCGGTATCTGACCCACCAAAGTTAGCATTATCAACGCCCTGAATGGCTTTAGCTTCCTTAGCAACTCGACTGACATCATCTGGTGATTTCGTTTGAACGATGTAAACATCAGATAGTGGGTTAGCATCCCCAGTTGCTGTCTCGAAACTTGACCCCATTGTTTCAATGAGTTGTTTCTTTTGTTCTTCTTTGCTAGAGAAAGTAACCTTATCTACACCTTTGATTTTGGTCAAAGCATCATAAATCTTATGGTAGTCTTTATTAGCAACAATCTGTCCAGAAAGTTCCTTGACTGTTTTCGAGGCATCTGATGAATCTGGATCCAGGTAGACATTGACCTGAATATTCTTTTCAATATCTGAAGCCAATTTCTGTGTATTTAAGATAACAGAGCCAAAGACACCTAAAAGTGAAAGAACAATCATTACCGAAAATACTGCCGTAAGTGTCGACAACAAATTACGTTTGAGATTCTTAATCGATTCTCCTAAATGGCGGAAAAAGCGTCTAATCATGGTAACCGTACTCTCCTTCCTCTTCATCACGAACAATACGTCCTTCTTCAATCGCTACGACACGATGACGAAGGTTATTAACGATAGTTGAGTTATGGGTCGCCATTATAATGGTAGTCCCTTGCAAGTTAATACGTTCAAGGACCTGCATAATTTCCCAAGAAATCTCTGGGTCCAAGTTCCCTGTTGGTTCATCCGCAATCAACACTTTTGGATTATTGACGATAGCACGCGCAATAGCGACACGTTGTTGCTCACCACCAGACAATTGATTTGGGAATGAACGCATCTTGTGTTTAAGACCAACCAACTCGAGTACTTCTGCCACTCGTTTCTTGATATGACGAGGTTTCTCACCAATAACTTCCATGGCATAAGCAACATTTTCAAAAGCTGTTTTCTTTGGAAGGAGTTTATAATCCTGGAAAACAACTCCAATGGAACGTCTCAAGAGTGGAACGTCTTTCTTACGAAGTCGAGTTAAATCAAACTCTCCAACCTTCATAGAACCACTCGTTAATTTTTCTTCTTGGTAGAACAAGCGAATTAAACTTGATTTACCAGCACCAGAAGGGCCGACTAAGTAAACAAACTCCCCAGAGTTAACAGACAAATCAATGTGTCTAAGGGCTGTTGTTGACTTATCATACTTCTTAGTAACATCTTTTAATTCAATAAGAGCCATAATGTCAGTATTCAACTACTAAAGTAGCTGAACGCCTTCCTTTCATTGAGATAGAGTATCTTAATACTTAAAATAAGTATGTTATTACTATTCTTCCATGCGCCACTTGAGGTAGGCATCGATGAAGCCTTCAATATCCCCATCCATTACCTTATCAACCTGGGCAACTTCATAGCCTGTACGGTGATCTTTAACCATGGTATATGGCGTGAAAACATATGAGCGAATTTGGCTTCCCCAAGTGATTTCTTTCTTATCACCTTTCAAAGCATTCACTTCTTCTGCTTTCTTTTCTTGCTCCATTTGATAGAGTTTAGCTTGAAGCATTTTCATCGCACGGTCACGGTTCCCGTATTGTGTACGGTCAACCGTTGAAGCTACAACAATACCTGTTGGAATGTGGGTCAAACGCACACCTGTAGAAACCTTGTTGACGTTCTGACCACCAGCACCACCTGAACGGAATGTATCCATCTTGATATCATCATCACGGATTTCAACTTCGATGGTATCATCCAATTCAGGCATGACTTCCACAGATGTAAATGAGGTATGACGACGTTTGGCAGAGTCAAATGGTGAAATACGAACCAAACGGTGGACACCCATTTCTGATTTGAGGAAACCATAAGCATTAGGTCCTTCAAAAGCAAGGGTTACAGATTTGATTCCAGCCTCATCACCCGCCTGATAATCCAAAGTTTCGACCTTGAAGCCTTTGGCGTTTCCATAACGTTGGTACATACGGAGCAACATATCAGCCCAGTCTTGAGCTTCTGTCCCACCAGAGCCTGGGTGAATTTCCAGAATAGCATTGTTATGGTCATATGGTTCAGACAAGAGCAGTGTCATCTCGTAACTTGTCATAATCTTATCAAGTTTTTCGAGTGTTTCTTCCAGCTCTTCTTGAACACTATCATCTTCTTCCAACATTTCTAAATAAAGCTCTGTCTCGTCAGAGAGTTCTTGCATATTGTTGAAAGTTTCGTATTTCATTTTGAGCTCATTTAACTCTTGTGAGGTCTTTTGAGCTGCAATATTATCATTCCAAAAATCTGGCTCAGTCATTCGGTTTTCAAGGAGCGCAATGTCCTCTTCCAAACGATCTAAGTCAAAGAGACCTCCCGAAGCTCACGAGCTTCTCTTGATTTTCAGAGATTTTTTGGCGAATTTCTGCCACTTCCATGGATAGGTTTCCTCCATTTTATAGTATTATGCTTAATTCTAGCATAAATCACTTAAATTTGCCATTTTGCACACACAAGCTCCCACTCAGCTTGGGATTCTTCATCCTTAGGTGACAGTTCCCTCATATAGTCTAACATAGCCTCATCGGGCTTCTTAACAATCTCACCGAGAGCCCAAATGGCAGTCGCCGTGTGAATGGGATTATTATTCTTATCGATAATCTCCATCAGTTTGACAATAGCATTGCGATCATGTAGGTTAGCCAAGGCAATAATAGCATTACGTTGAAGAATATTCTTCCCTCGCCATGAACCGGCAATCATCCCAAATTTCTCCTTGAAGGATTTGTTGGTCAGCTCAAGAAAAGGAAGTAATTCGGGCATGGCAAGCTCAGGATCAATGTCCGAAGCCAGTGGATTATCGATACCTCTGTTATATGGACAGGAAATCTGACAAATGTCACAACCATAGATAACAGTCTTTATCTTCTTTCGAAACTCCATATCCATCATGCCCTTGTCCTGGGTTTGGAAGGATAGGCAGCGACGAGCATTCATAGTCCCATCACCAATAAGGCAAGATGTCGGACAGGC
>OGFZ01000727.1_pt1 | contig 17843 bp, 8 predicted proteins | sample 1571081 | NCBI WGS metagenome assembly OGFZ01 (sample SAMEA2582039, study PRJEB24529) | metagenome | biome: Human gut stool | place: China | collected 2011
AATTCTTTTAGGATTTGGCTATTTTTCAATTTAAGGGGGAGCGTTATATGGAAGTGAAGAATCATATAGTTTATAACATTGAAAAAAGTGCGGAGCGAATTCAAGAAATTTTAGATTCTAATAATGCTAATTATGAAGAAAAAGGTAATGTAGTGCCTTCTAGAGCTACATTGACTTACAATAAAGGGTATTATGTTAATGTTACAGCTCTATTTATTGATATTGTAGGCTCATCTAAATTGATAGAGGCTTGTCAAAGGCCAACACTTGCCAAAATATATCGAAGTTTTATATCTGAGTGTGTGGCATTAATCTCTTCTATTAATCAATGCAAAGAAGTGAGCATTCATGGTGATTGTGTTTGGGGAATTTTTGAAACACCTGAGAAGAAAGACATTGATTCTGTATTTTATGTTGCGTATAGTTTAAATAGTTTAGTAAATATGTTGAATTTGAAATTAATTAAAAAAAAATATCAACCAATTTCGATTGGAATTGGTATTGATGATGGTAGGACATTAATGATTCAAGCTGGTTATAAGGGGAGTTCAATTAATGATGTTGTCTGGATGGGAAATGTCGTAAATAATGCTTGTCATTTAGCAAATAAGGCAGGGCGAGATGACCGGAAGACTATTATTGTTACAAGTGTGATATATTCTAATTTAAATGAGCATAATCAATCACTATTGAGTTCATATTATGATTTGGATCAAAATTCCACTAACTATGAAGGAAATATTATTAATAAAAGCATGGAAGCATGGATTGATAAAAATTAAGTGCAGAAGGGGCTGTAACAAAACAGCCCCTTTGTATATAAAAGAGTTAGAGCTATATATACTGTTATGGAAATAGAACAGGCCTGTACTAATTTGAAGGGCCCTATGTATAGGTCTTGTTAGAAATAGAACAGGCCTGTACTAATTTGAAGAACCCTATGTATAGGTCTTGTTAGAAATAGAACAGGCCTGTACTAATTTGAAGGACCCTATGTATAGGCCTCGTTAGAAATAGAACAGGTCTGTACTAATTTGAAGGATCCTATGTATAGGTCTCGTTAGAAATAAAACAGGTCTGTACTAATTTAAAGGTCCCTATATATGTGCCTTGTTAGAAATAGAACAGGCCTGTACTAATCTGAAGGGCCCTATGTATAGGTCTTGTTAGAAATAAAACAGGTCTGTACTAATTTATAGAACCCTATGTATCTCTGTTAAATTATTAATTCGCATCTATCTCTACATTCGCATCTATCTCTACGGTATTCTTCTGTAACCATTGCACCAGCTCTGTATTTGTCATATTACCTGCGGCAACATCGATGATCATGTTTTCTACGTCTTGTTGTGTTGCCGTAATATCGAATCCATTAATAATTAAATACACATACATGCTATGCAATGCTGTTCGTTTGTTTCCATCTGTAAAAGGGTGATTGTTGGATAAGCCATAACATAATTGTGCCGCTTTATCGTAGAGGGATGGGTATAGATCATTCCCCATAAAGGTTTGGAAGGGCGTATTGACGGCTGACGCTAATAGGTTTTCATCGCGTACACCTGGTGAAAGTACAAATGCATTTTCTAATTGGGTATGAAGTTCGTAGATATCTTGTACAGTGAGTTGAATATTAGGTGTACTCATTTATTCTCCAATGCTTTATATAGGTCATAATTACGCTTTAATACTTGTTGCGAGATGTCTTTTATCTGCTTTTTTAGCTCTTTATTAGTATCACTAGTTATGATAGAGGGGTTGTGCTTTGTTTTGCAATCGGTATTTTTCTGATCTTTTGTCATCATAAATTAAATTCCTTTACTGTATTTTTGACTTTTATATTTACTATATATTTGACTTTTATATCTATTATATAGGGAATAAATCAATATAAACAATCTAATTTATAGTAAATATTTTAAAAGTTCAAATTTAATTATCTCTCACAAACCCAGCGTTAATCTATATTTTTATCGTATAAATCTGATTTGTCAAAATAAAAGTCAAAAAAAGTCAAAAATATTTAATTTGACCTATTGACTTTTTGACTTAATAAGATTATTATAATGACATAAGGTTAAAGAAACCTAGAAATAAAGCAAGAAATTAAAGAGACTTAAAAGGTCAAATAGATATACTTGTAGTGAAAAAGTGAGGTAATTTATATGAACAACAACTTTAATAACTTTGGTAGCGAATTTGGTAGCATGAATGATTTGTTTAATCAATTGATGAGTAATATGGGAGGTTATTCCACAGAAAACCGTCGTTATAAAATTAATGGTCGTGAAGTAACTCCTGAAGAGTTTGCTTATTATCGTCAAACAGGTCATTTGCCTACTAATGAAGAAATCCAAGCAGCACAAGCTGCAGCTCAACAAGGCAAAATGAAAAAGGATGGTATCCTTGCTCGTTTAGGTACGAACTTAACAGACGAAGCTCGTAATGGTAAGCTTGATCCTGTTATCGGTCGTAACAAAGAAATTCAAGAAACTGCTGAAATCTTAGCACGTCGTACAAAAAACAATCCAGTTCTAGTCGGCGATGCTGGTGTTGGTAAAACAGCTGTTGTAGAAGGCTTGGCACAAGCAATCGTAAATGGCGATGTTCCAGCAGCGATTAAAAATAAAGAAATCATTTCCATCGATATTTCCGGTTTGGAAGCTGGTACTCAATATCGTGGTTCCTTCGAAGAAAATATCCAAAACCTTATCAAAGAGGTTAAGGCTGCTGGTAATATCATCTTGTTCTTCGACGAAATCCATCAAATCTTGGGCGCTGGTTCCACAGGTGATGGTCAAGGCTCTAAAGGCTTAGCAGATATCTTAAAACCTGCTTTGTCCCGTGGTGAAATGACTGTTATCGGTGCTACTACACAAGATGAATACCGTAACACAATCATGAAAAACGCAGCACTTGCGCGTCGTTTCAATGAAGTTAAGGTAAATGCACCATCTGCAGAAGATACTTTCAAAATTTTACAAGGCATTCGTCCATTATACGAAGCGCATCATAACATTGAATTGCCAGATGCCGTTTTGAAAGCCGCTGTAGATTATTCCGTACAATACATTCCTCAACGTAGCTTGCCAGATAAAGCCATCGACTTGATCGATGTAACAGCAGCTCACTTGGCATCTCAACATCCTGTAACTGATATTAAAACATTAGAAGCAGATATTGCAGAAGCTAAAGCAAAACAAGAAGAGTTTGCTCAAAAAGAAGATTACGAATCCGCTATTAATGAAAAAATGCGTATTCAAAAATTACAAGAAGAAATCGACAAACACACTGATAACCAAAAGGTTGTGGCTAAGGTTAACGATGTAGCCGAAGCGGTAGAACGTATGACTGGAATCCCTGTTTCTCAAATGGGTGCATCCGATATTGAACGTTTGAAAGATATGAAATCTCGTTTACAAGCTCATGTAATCGGTCAAGATAAAGCAGTAGAAGCTGTATCTAAAGCAATCCGTCGTAACCGTGCAGGCTTTGACGAAGGTAACCGTCCAATCGGTAGCTTCTTATTCGTAGGTCCTACTGGTGTTGGTAAAACAGAATTGGCTAAACAATTAGCACTTGATATGTTCGGTAACAAAGATGCTATCATCCGCTTGGATATGTCCGAATACAGTGATCGCACAGCCGTTTCTAAATTGATTGGTGCTACAGCTGGTTATGTTGGTTACGAAGATAACTCCAACACATTGACTGAACGCGTTCGTCGTAATCCATATTCCATCGTATTGTTCGATGAAATCGAAAAAGCAGACCCTCAAGTTATTACATTACTTCTTCAAGTATTGGACGATGGTCGCTTAACAGATGGTCAAGGTAACACAGTAAACTTCAAGAATACTGTTATCATCGCTACATCCAACGCAGGTTTCGGTTATGGCAGTGACAATGACGATGAAAACAAAGTCGATGTAATGGACCGCATTGCTCCATTCTTCCGTCCTGAATTCTTGAATCGTTTCAATGCAGTTATCGAATTCAATCAATTGAGTAAAGATGATTTGAAGAAAATCGTTGATTTGATGCTCGACCAAGTTAACAAAACTTTGGCTAAAAAACAAATTACCTTAGATGTAACTGACGCAGCTAAAGATTTGTTGATGGAACAAGGTTACGATAAAACTATGGGCGCTCGTCCATTACGTCGTGTTATCGAATCTGAAATCCGCGATAATGTAACTGACTTCTACTTGGATCACATCGATGCAAAACACTTGCTTGCTGATGTTGTAGATGGTCACATTGTAATCAGCGACAAGGATGCTGCTAACACATCCGATGCTAAATCCGGTGATGACAAATCTGCAGATGACAGCAAACAAGCTGATGATGCTGCATCCAAGGACAATAAATAATCGGTAGGCTATTGACCCTTTCATTGAATCCCTTACAACTCTCTCCATATACACACATATAACAATAGTCCTATTGATGGTGAAAGCACTCGACATTACGTCGAGTGCTTTTTTGCGTTATTATATGAATTTTGTATACATGACAAAAATCATTGATAACGTATCAATATATTTTGTATAATCATGTTACTATATTCTATAGAATTTAAACAAAAGATGAAGAATATAAGGGGAATTAGAATATAAGAAAAACCAAGCATATAAGAAAGATGAAGAACGAGAGGAGCATAGTGATGTCACATTATATAGATTTAAATAGCGATTTAGGTGAAAGCTTTGGCAATTATACATTGGGCATGGATAGTGAGGTGTTAAATCACGTCACTAGTGCCAATGTGGCTTGTGGTTGGCATGCTGGCGATCCTCTCATCATGGAGGCCACCGTTAAGATGTGCAAGGAGAAAGGCGTAGCCATAGGGGCCCATCCGGGATATCCTGATTTAATGGGCTTTGGACGCCGCAAGATGGCGGTCAGCCCTGATGAGGCACGGGCCTATATGATCTACCAACTCGGTGCGTTGCAAGGATTTTGCAATCAGTACGATGTAGAGTTGCAGCATATGAAATTACATGGTGCTTTTTATAACATGGCGTGCATAACGCCGGAATTAGCTGATGCGGTATTAGATGGTTTACAAGCGGTGAATCCCAATGTTCGAGCGATGGTGCTCAGCGGTAGTTATATCGCCAAAGAGGCAGAGCGACGAGGTATCCCTGTCATCCAAGAGGTCTTTGCAGACCGAGGTTATACAGAGGAAGGTACCTTGGTACCCCGTACGGAAGAGGGGGCTTTCATAAAAGACCCGCAAGAGGCATTAGAACGAGTGCTCATGATGGTCAAAGAAGGCAAGGTCGTAACGAATACGGGTAAAACAATCGATATTGTAGCCGATTCCGTATGCGTTCATGGCGATAATCCAAAAGCGATAGCTTTCACAAAGTATATTCGTGAAGGCCTCACTAAGGCAGGTGTCGTGGTAGCGAATTTTCAGAATCGATAGATTACAATCGATTGTATAAGAATAGATAGAATCAGAATAGATAAAAGGAGTCAGTATGAAACCGATTACAGGTAAAGCGAGTTTATCTGTCCTCTTAGGGGCAGCATTTTTGATGGCCACGTCGTCCATTGGGCCAGGATTTATGTTACAAACGGCGGCGTTTACAGGCCAGTTAAAGGCGGATTTTGCGTTCGCCATTGTGGTGTCCGTTATTTTCTCCATCATTGCACAGCTCAATGTGTGGACCATCATTGGTATATCCCAAATGCGGGGCCAAGATATTGCGAATAAGGTATTGCCCGGCCTTGGTTACTTCGTAGCATTCTTGATTTCCCTTGGAGGCCTTGCGTTTAATATCGGTAACATTGGGGGCGCGTCCATGGGGCTTAACATCGTGTTCGGTATCGATACGACGACGACAGCGGCCATCAGTGGTATCTTGGGAATTTTATTATTTGCATCCCCTAAAATGGGCGGCGTTCTCGATAATACGGCGAAAGTGTTGGGCACAGTGATGCTCGTACTCATCGGTTATGTAGCGTTTTCTACTAATCCTCCTGTAGCAGAGGCCGCAACCCATGCCATCGTACCAACCAATTACCCTTGGCTAGCTACGATTACCCTTATCGGCGGTACCGTAGGTGGGTACATTACATTCTCCGGCGGCCATCGCTTGATTGATGCGGGCATTACAGGTCGCGAACATTTAAAAGATGTGCGTCGCGCTGCCTTCATGGGCATGTCCGTAGACGCCATTGTTCGTATATTGTTATTCTTAGCCGTACTTGGCGTCGTATCCATGGGCTTTGCGTTAGATCCAAAGGACCCAGCAGGCTCTGCGTTCTTACTTGGTGCTGGTGAAATCGGTCATAAATTATTCGGTATCGTATTCTTCTGTGCTGCGTTGACATCTGTTGTGGGTGCTGCCTATACATCGGTATCCTTCCTTAAAACCTTGTTCAAGGTGGTGGAACGGTATGAAAAATTGACCATCATGGCATTCATCTTTGTGTCCACATGCATTCTTATCTTTATCGGCAAACCGGCTACACTATTAATTGTGGCGGGCTCTGTGAATGGTTTGATCTTGCCTGTTACCTTAGCCGTTATGTTATTGGCAACGCGTAAGACGAATATCGTAGGGGATTATAAGCACAATCCGATTCTATTCTATACTGGCTGGATTGTTGTGCTTGTGACTGCTTATATCGGCGTTACATCCTTGCAAGGTATTGCAAAATTATTAGGTTAGGGGGACATCATGAATCCCACAATTTCTCCGGTTGGGGATAGTGCTATCTCCATCGAATTTGGTCAAGTTATTGACCCTAAGATTAATCAGCGTATCCGTCAGACTGTGGCGGGTATTGAAAGCCTCCATTTAGAGGGTATTATTGAGATGGTGCCTACCTATTGTGCGCTTCTCATTCAGTATGATGCATTGCGCTACACCTATGCTGAGCTGTGCCACATTCTTGAACCTATTTGTACGCAGCCTGTCAGGGCTGATGAAAGTGAACTCGTGACGGTCGTAGAGATACCGACCGTCTATGGTGGTGAATTTGGCCCAGACCTTGGATTTGTAGCATCTCATAATCACCTTACAGAGGCCGAAGTGGTGAGCATTCATAGCGGCACGGATTACCTCGTGTACATGATGGGCTTTATTCCCGGTTTTACCTATTTAGGTGGTATGGATCCGCGCATCGCTACGCCTCGCTTGTCATCGCCGCGCACGCATATTCCGGCAGGGTCCGTAGGCATCGCGGGTGAGCAGACCGGCACCTATCCATCGGATTCCCCTGGAGGATGGCAAATTATAGGACGCACGCCTCTGTCCATGTACGATGCTTCTCGTGAAGAGGCGGCCCTTCTTAAGACGGGCGATTATGTGCGCTATGTTCCTATTGATGAAAGTGCGTTCCACTGTATTAAGAAATTGGGCACTTCTTTTGAGCCCGTTGTACATCATGTAAAGGTAGGTGACCTCCGTGGCGGTAAGTGAATATAAGAATGCGTCATTTGAGGTGGTTGCGCCTGGTATGATGACCACTGTGCAAGACGGAGGGCGCGTAGGCTTTCAACAATATGGTATGCCCGTGGCCGGTCCTATGGATGGTGAAAGCTATGCTATCGGACAAGCCCTTGTAGGAAATACGACACCAGTAGGTGCTTTGGAGTGTACCGTCCTCAGCCCTACGCTGAAGGTGAAAGGTACGTGTATTGTTGCTTTCACAGGTGCAGATATGCAGCCTACCATTAATAATGTAGAGGTGCCGCGGTACATTCCTTTTGTCTGTCATGACGGCGATGTCATCTCTGGCAGCTTTAGCCAATGTGGGGTGCGCATGTATATTTCCTTCGCCGGAGGTATTGATGTGCCCGAAATCAACGGCAGCGTGGCGACACATACAAAAGCGAATATTGGCGGATTTGAGGGACGTCCCTTAGTGGCGGGCGACGAAGTGCGTTTAAAGGACTGCATGCGTGATACTATCATCTGCGACTATACTAGAGAATCAAATCATTTATTTAATACGGTTCTATTTAATCGAGGCGGCCGTGAATGCCATGAACCGCTGCGCGTTGTACTGGGCTCGCAAGCTAAGTACTTTACAGAAACGGGTATTCGTAATTTTAGCAGTGAACTCTATACATTGACCATCCAATGCGACCGCATGGGATTTCGGTTAGATGGAGCCCCTGTTGAACACATCGACGGCGCCGATATCATCTCCGATGGCGCTGTATTTGGATCGATTCAAGTTCCATCTGATGGCAATCCAATTATACTCATGGCGGATCGGCAAACAACGGGGGGCTATACAAAAATAGGCACTATCATTACCGCAGACCTACCTCGGCTTAGCCAATTGCCTATCGGGGATGGTATTACCTTTGATATTGTATCTGTGGAAGAGGCACAAGAGATGTATAGGGCATATATGCAAAATTTGCATAGCAAAATTCGGCTAGCGTTTGCACAAAGTACATTTGTATTTTCTGTACGAAAAACAATTGTTAGTGAAGTATGAATTGATGAAGGCATACTCACTATGTATATATTATTGCTGTTTTTGTATATTCCAATGAATGAATATGTATATAATGAAAGGCACTACTCTATTTGAGTAGTGTCTTTTTGTATGTTGAGTTATCTTATTGATAAAAACTTTATCTTAAAGATAAAATGAATTAGGTATATTGCACTTAATTATAAAATATAATTATTTATATAAATATGAGATGAAAAATACACGTATAAAAATTAAAATAGTATTTCGTTGTCGGTAATTCTCTATATTTTGTATGAATAAATGCTTATAAATATTTATTCAAAAGTATATAATATACATCGAATAAGATGAAAAATATAGATTATATCTATTTTTGAGCAGTTTAAAGAATCGTTGGATTTCAATTAAATATTCTAAAAGTGTAGATCGTTTTATTGTTAGATACTAGAGAAATATGATAAAATTATGAAATGAGCTATAAAGTATAATGCGTATATTTTATAACATTGTGAAAATTTGAATATTAGAAATTGATTAGTAAATTATATGGTTTTGAGAGTTAGTTAGTGAAAAGGAAAACGAATGAATAAGATTTTTAAAGTAATTTGGTCTAAGTCAAAACAGTGCTACGTTGTAGTATCTGAAATTGCGAAGAACAAAACAGGTAAAAAGAAAATTGTAGTGGCCGGGATATTTGCGGCGTTGGCGATGGTTAATGGTGGATATTCAACCGTTGCTGCTGCTCTACCAGGTGGTGTTACAGGCCAAAATGCTATGTGGATTGGTAATGGTGCTACTGTAAATGGGACTATAGCAGGTCAAAATTCTATAGCTATAGGCAGAAATGCAAATTCTAAATCAGCAAAATCAATAGCAATTGGATCTGATTCCGTGGCTGAAGGCGTGTATATAAACCCAACTACTTATACAGGGGCCACTGCTGTTGGTGCTCATACAAATGCTAGTGGTGCAGGGGCGACAGCACTTGGTGTATCAACTTCTGTAAAAGGAGATTACAGTATAGGTATTGGTTGGAATGCTAATGTATCTACAGATAATTCCATTGCAATAGGTGTACAAACTAGTAGTGCTAAAGGTGGAGCAACCGCAATGGGTCCATCTGCTAGAGGTTATGGTGAAGGTGCTTTATCATTAGGTTATCAGGCGTTAGCTGGGGCAGATGTTTATGGATCAAGTATTAATGTTAATAATAATCCTAGTGATGATAATACCAATACTATTAATAACTATGCCAAGTGGGGGGATGCCGCGATTGGCTTGCGTGCTGTAGCGACTGGTGGTAATGCAACAGCACTTGGTCGTAGTGCGAGAGCCGCAGCAGCTAACGCAATTGCTATCGGTGGTGGGAATGGTAATTCTGCTACTGATAATACTGAAAAAACAGAGGCTACTGGTGAGAAAGCCACTGCAATTGGGTATAATGCCAAAGCGGGTGCTGAAAAGTCTACCGCGATTGGTGCTAGTGCAACTGCTAATGGGCTAGATTCTTTTGCAGGTGCATCTGGTACAGCTTCTGGTGCTGCCTCTGTTGCTATTGGTAAAGTTTCGAAAGCAACGGATTCAAGTGCTACTGCGGTAGGCGATGGTACTAGTGCGTTGGGGCAAGGTGCGACTGCTTTAGGTAGTAATGCAACCGCTAAGAATGGATTCGATTTGGCTGTAGGCCGCAGTGTAACATCTGAGGGTGGTGCAGCTACGGTAGTTGGTTATAACTCTAATGTTAAAGGTAATCAATCTACGGGTATGGGCTCTGGGATTAATATAACATCCCAAAAAGCTACTGGCATTGGTTATCAAGTTAATGTAAGTGGTGATAATGCTATTGGCATTGGTTCCAGCGGTGATTCTACATTTGTAACCGCTTCGGGAGCAAGTTCTATTGCGATGGGAACTTCTGCTGTTGCAAATCAAGAAAAAGCTATTGCCATTGGTGCAAATTCTAAAGGCACAGATATTGGTGCTACAGCATTGGGGCGTTCATCTGAGGCAACTGGAGCATCGGCTACAGCATTGGGGTCTCTAGCCAGTGCTACAGGTACAACAGCTACTGCTGTGGGTATGCAAGCATCTGCATCTGGAAATGACTCTCTAGCTATTGGTACAACCGCAAGTGCAACTAGTGGCAGAGCGTTAGCTGTTGGTACAAATGCCAAAGCTACGGGTGAAAATTCTGTAGCTGTTGGTAGTGGTGCGGGAAACTCTGGACCGCGAGGATTTGCAAGTAGCATAAATTCATCGAGGTCCGTTGTTAATACGCTTAAGACTATTAATTATGCCACTACTGCAGAGGGGGATAATGCAGTTGCCTTAGGTTTTTATGCAAATGCTAAGAATAGTGGGGTCGCTGTAGGTCAGAATGCCTTAGCTGCAACTGGTGGTGTAGCAATTGGTAAAGGTGTTTTTGAAGATACAAATAATAATCTTGCAGGTGGGGTTGTAATAGGCCAAGATTCTGCATCAACAGGTATTTACTCATTAGCTATGGGACGAAATGCTTTTGCTACTGGATCTACTTCTATGGCTATGGGCTATGAGGCAAGTGCAAACGGTAACTTTGCTGTTGCGATGGGCCGAAATGTAACTGCTACGGGGACATCTACCGCCATTGGTCATCATGCGACTGCATCTAATGGTGGTTTGGCTATCGGCAGTCAAGAAAATGATGCATCTAACGATAAAACGACTGCCTCTGCAAAAGGTGCTGTAGCTATTGGTAAGAATACTACGGCTAGTTCTGAAGATACCGTGGCTATTGGTACTAATGCCCAGTCAGATAAGAAAGGTGCTGTTGCGTTAGGTAGTGGTTCTACGACTGCAACATCGGCTACAAATATACCTTCTGCTACAATAAATGGTATTACCTATAATTTTGCTGGCGCTACAAACAATCCTAATATGCAAGTTTCTGTAGGCAACGCTAGTGCAACACGACAAATTAAAAATGTCGCAGCTGGTGAAGTATCTGCTACAAGTACAGATGCAATTAACGGCTCCCAATTATATGCTGTAGCCAGCGCGATTAAGCCTATAAAGTATGTATCTATTAATTCTACAGCAACAGGTGCTGGTAGTAATGTTGATAATGATGGAGCACAAGGGGGCAATTCTATTGCCATAGGTCCATCTAGCACAGTTACAAAACAAAATGGTATTGCTATCGGTAGTGGTGCTCAATCCTTAAGTGAAGATAGCGTTGTTATTGGTAGAAATGCAAAAGCAGAAACTAAGACTGGTGCGGGCTTAACAACTACAAGTCGTGCAATTGTTATAGGATCAAATTCTCGTGTAGCAGCCGATATAACACAAGGGGTTGCCATTGGTAGTGGTCTTTCTCCAGATGAAGGTGCTGTTGTTACAGGTGATCAATCCATTGCTATTGGTGGCAATGTAAAGGTTGATGGCCATTCTGCGATTGCCATTGGTGGCGATGATGCCAGAAAAGCTGCAAATCAGCTAGTCTCCTATACTAATAAGAATGATGCTGAGGTTACTGGTACCTTACAAACTGCAATTCAAGATCTAACAGGCTATAATTTGACAGACTATAAAGGCACTACAGCAGCTCATGCTGGTGTCGCCTATGGTACAAGTGCTCTTGCCGGTAATGCAGGTGTTGCAATTGGTACTGCAGCTAACAGTATGGCTCGTATGAATGATAAAGGCCAGGTTGTTAATAATAACCCTGTTACTAATGCTGTGGCCATTGGTACTGCGGCTCGTGCTAACTTTGATAACTCTGTAGCTATCGGTGGTGGTTCTAATACGGACCATTATGCAACAAAACAAGTGAATGCAATTATTGATGGTGTAGAAGTTAAATGGTCTGGCGGTGAAAACATTTCTCCTGGTGACGTTGTTTCCTTTGGTGCTAAAGGTTTCGAACGTCAGCTTAAAAATGTGGCGCCAGGTGAGGTTTCTCAAACAAGTACAGATGCAGTTAATGGTTCTCAAATCTACTCCTTGGCACGTAAAGTAACTAATATTATGAACGGTGGTTCTGGTTCAGTAGTTAATGTAAATGCTACAGGGGAACCGCTTTCAAAAGTTGTAACAGGTACAGGTGCATCTAAGGTTGAGAAATACTACCGTACAATAGATGTTAAAGATGACGGTACATTAGTTGCTGGTGCAGTTGAACAGACCCCAACGTCATTAGCATTGGTGAATATTAAGCAAACTAATGTAAATCTACAAACTCAAACTCCGCGTACACTTGGTAATGTGGCTGATGGTGTGAAGGATAATGATGCAGTTAACGTATCTCAACTAAATGCAGCAAAGGTAAAATACTTCTCTGTAAATTCTACAGTTCCAGGAAATCGTGATAATACAGGAGCTACAGGTGTTAATGCTATTGCTATTGGACCTGCTGCAACAGCGACAAGGGCTCAAGCTATTGCTTTAGGTAATAGTGCCACAGCAGGTGGTACTGATTCTATTGCAATTGGTAATGGTAGTGCTGCGGCAGATAAAGTTGCTCCGGTTGCTATTGGGCAAGGTGCTCAAGCAAATGGAGACTTCAGCGTTGCCTTAGGTGGTGGGAACCATCAATTTGTGGGCGCCATTGCAAATGGTGTCGGCACTACAGCCTTGGGCTCTAGTACAAAGACTAAAGTAGATACAAATTATCAAACAGCAATCGGTTTTGGTGCTTCAACGGAAGCTGAAAGTGCTCTTGCCATTGGGTATAATGCAGCTGCGTCAGCACAAAATGCTATCGCATTAGGTAGAAGTGCATCTACAGCTGGACAAGATGCAGTTGCTTTAGGAAGTTCGTCACAGGCTAAGGGCGATTCAGGCCTAGCAATAGGTAATGGGGCACAGGCTAATAGTAATAGTGTAATATCTTTGGGGTACCAAGCAAATAATGGTGCTTCAAATAATGCTAATGGTGTTGCCATTGGCTGGGCTGCCGGAATGCAGTCCAATGGTCTTAATAATGTTGGTGTTGGTACAAATGCAGGGCGACAAGTAATTGGTAATAATAATACTAGCTTAGGCAATGGTGCTGGTAATATTGCTAATACTAAAATCTATACTAGTGAGTCTATTATGCTTGGTACTGGTGCCAAAGTTGTCGGCAGCAGTGCTACTAAATCGATTGATAATGTTATTGCTATTGGTAAAAATACTAGCGGTAGTGCCTCATCTGCTATCGCAGTGGGGATTAATGCAGGTTCCTCTGCTGAGAATGGTGTAGCAATAGGTCCTAATTCCAATACTTCTGCGTACAATGGTATTGCATTAGGTTCCTTCTCTGAAGCTAGTACTGCAGCTGGTGTACAAGGATACAATGTTAATACAAATCGCACAGATAAATATGCCGGATTAACTGATATTGCTTTAACAAGTAAACTTGGTGCAGTATCCGTAGGCAATAGTACGATGACGCGTCAGATAACCGGTGTTGCAGCTGGCACTAATGACACAGATGCCGTTAACATTGCTCAATTAAAAAGTGTTAACTTAGCTTTTACAGGCAATACTGGCAGTGGAGATGTCAATCTTGCTAATAGTAAATTATCTATTAATGGCGATAATACTTATATCAAGACCGCTGCAAATGGTAAGGAATTAACTATTTCTCCTAATGTACAAAATATAACTTTAAATAATGGTAGAGCTTCCGCGTCAACTGGATTAGCAGATGCTAGTAATGTAGCCCAAGCAATTAATAACGTTGTTTCTGGAGTTCAGTTGGATATCATTGCCAATAAAGGAACTAAAACGGGCTCAGTAAATCTTAGTAACCAAAAGCTTACCGTAACAGGTGGAAATGGTATTCGCACAGATATCTATTCGAATACGAGTGGACAAAATCTTGTAATAGGCCTTGAACCAGAGCTTGTTAAAGCGACAACTAAAGGTATTGGTTTAACTGGAGATACGGGATCCACAGGCCTCAAGTATCTAAAAGATGGTGATGCAGTCTTTAAAGTATATGGTGACGGTAATCTTGTAACTACTGCAGGCTCTGCTACTGGTGTAAAAGTATCTGTTGATTCCACTAAAGTGAAAGATTTAGCTGTTGAAGCAGTAACCGTAAGTAAAGCTAATACTGTAGATAATCCTATCACTGTAACTTCAACGACAGGTACTAATTCTAAAGATTATGCAATTGGTATCGATACTACAAAACTTGCAGCTAAAACGAATTTAGCCTATACAGCTAATGGTGCTGCAGCAAAAACTGTGTCTTTAGCTAAAGGTCTTAACTTTGTTAATGGCACAAATACGGTGTCATCTGTAGATTCTGATGGCAAAGTATCTTTTGATTTAAACCAAGCTACAAAAGATTCTATTAATAAATCTGCTACAGCAGTAGGCCGTACTATTACGCTTAACGCAGATAGTGGTACAGGTTCTAGTCAGTCTTTAAGCAATGGTAATGTGTCCTTTGCGGTGAGTGGTGCCACTGGTGACTATATCTCTACTACAATGGATGGTAGTGCTGTAAAAGTATCTACAAAACGTGCCACAATTGATAGTGATGCCAATACTGGTGCTGCTTCCGTAACAGGTGCTGATGGTTTAGCTACTGCTAAGAATGTAGCTAGTGCTATTAACTCTGCTGTTAATGGTTTGTCTCAAAACTTAAACATCAGCGATGGCACAAATAATAGTTCTGTAGCTCTTAAAAATCAAAAATTAACAGTAACAGGTACAGGTGCAGCGAAAGCCACTGTTAGTGGGCAAACGATTACTATTGACGTAGCAGAAGGTACATTAACACCTAATACAACGAATGGTACTGTAACGGGTACTACCGGTGTAGCTAAAGCCACAGAGGTTGCTGCTGCAATTAACAATACAAATACTGTATTAGGTAATAAGATTACAAAAAATACACAAGATATTGCTACGAATACGTCGAATATCACTGCAAACAAAAATCAAATTACTACTAACACAGCAAATATTGCAACAAACACAGCCAATATCGCGCATACGATTGCGTTAGCTGATGATAATGGTGCATCTACGACCGCTAAGTCCTTAAAAGATGGTAATGTATCTTTCAATATCAAAGGGGATAACAAGTTTATCTCTACGGCTGCATCTGGCAATGATGTAACCTTGACGGTTAATGAACAAGCTATTAAGGATGCTGCTAAGGCTGCTTCTTCTTTCAAGGTGAAAGCGAATGCTCATGCTGAGGAAGAGGTAAAAGGTGGCGACACTATTACCTTTAACAATGGCGATAACATTGCAATCAGCCAAACTGGTAAGACTTTCACCATCGGAACTACTAAGAATATAACCGTTGATTCCGTAACTGCAGGTAATACTATTATCAATACGTCTGGTTTAACAAATGGTACAACTGCTATTACAGGCACAGGTATTACAACAGATAAAGTAACTGTAGGTGGTATCTCTGTTGATAAAACTGCTGGTATCAATGCTGGTGGTAAGGTTATTTCTAATGTAGCCAGCGGTACAGTAAACAATAATGCTACCGATGATTCTAATGCAGCCAATATTGGGGATGTGAAACAAGCGGTTGCTAACTTGTCTCAAAATCTCAATATTACTGATGGTACAAATAACGGCACTGTGGGCCTTAAAACCCAAAAACTTAATGTGGCTGGTGCTAATGGTGTAACAGCGACTGTAAATAAACAAACGATCACAGTTGGTTTGGACGCGAATACTGTTAATGCTACGACGAAGGGTATTGGCCTTACTGCTGATACTGGCTCCACAGGTAATAAATACCTTAAAGATGGTGATGTATCCTTTGCGGTGACTGGTGATGGTAACCTTGTGAGCACGTCTGCTACAACAGCAGGTGTGAAAGTAGCTGTTGATACAGCTAAGGTAAAAGATTTAGCGGTAGCAGCTGTAACGGTAAGTAAGGATGCGCAAGTAGATAATCCGATTACGGTAACCCCAACAGCGGGTACTAATTCTAAAGATTATGCCATCGGTATCGATACAACAAAACTCGCTGCTAAAACGGATTTAACATACCGTGCTAACAGTGCTGCTGATGCTAATGCGAAAAAGGTATCTTTATCTAAAGGTCTTGATTTTGTAGATGGTGGCTCCACAGTTGCTACAGTTGATAACGATGGCAAAGTATCTTTTGATCTTAATACAGTAACTAAGAATCAAATCAATACGAATACCACAGATATTGCTGCTAATAAAGGTAAAATTGCGACTAATACAACTAATATCGCAGCCAATACAACTGCGTTAGCTAGAAATATCTCCCTTGGTGCAGATACTGGCACTGCGTCCAGCCAATCCTTGAGCACTGCTGATGTGGCATTTAATGTGAAAGGCGCAACAGGTGACTTTGTATCTACTAATATGAATGGTAATACAGTTGAGATTTCCACAAAGCGTGCGACTATTAACAGTAATGCTACGACAGGTGAAGCGTCCGTAACTGGTAATGATGGCTTGGCAACAGCTAAGAATGTATCTGATGCTATTAATAAAGCTGCTGAAGCCGCAAAAGCAGGTGCGGCTTGGAATATTACAACGAATTCCAGTACAACTGATAAAACGGCTGTTAAAGGTGGCGATACAGTAGATCTTGTTAATGGTGATAATATCAAGATTACACAAGATGGTACAGATAAAAAGAAGATTACTGTTGCTACTAAGAAAGATATTACCGTTGATTCTGTAACAGCTAATAATAAAGTAACTGTTGGTTCTGGTGCGAATAAAATTACCTTGGATGGCACTGATGGTTCTGTAACGGGTAAAGCTTTCACAGGGACTACTTTCACAGGCACATCATTTACAGGTACATCCTTCACGGCAGGCAATACGGTTATCAATACAAACGGTTTAACGAATGGTACAACGGCCATTACAGGCACTGGTGTAACAACAGATAAACTCAATGTTGGTGGTATTTCTGTCGACAAAACAGATGGTATCAATGCTGGTGGCAAGGTTATTTCTAATGTTACTAGTGGTGGCACAACAGATAGTAATGCAGCCAATATTGGTGATGTGAAACAAGCTGTAGCGAACTTGTCCCAAAACCTTAATATTACAGACGGCACAAATAATGGTACTATTGATCTTAAACACCAAAAACTTAATGTGGCTGGTGCTAATGGTGTAACAGCGACTGTTAATAATCAAACGATTACAGTTGGTTTGGATGCTGACACTGTTAACGCAACTACTAAGGGCATTGGCCTCACTGCTGACACTGGTTCCACAGGTAATAAATACCTTAAAGATGGGGACGTATCCTTTGCCGTGACCGGTGATGGCAGTCTTGTGAGCACGTCTGCTACGGCGACAGGGGTGAAAGTTGCTGTTAATTCCGCATCTATTACGGCTGGTGCAGATGGCACAATTACAGGTCCAACCAAGGATGGTGTAGCAACTGCTAAAAA
>OGFZ01000734.1_pt1 | contig 17728 bp, 18 predicted proteins | sample 1571081 | NCBI WGS metagenome assembly OGFZ01 (sample SAMEA2582039, study PRJEB24529) | metagenome | biome: Human gut stool | place: China | collected 2011
GGCGATCGTCCCGACCAGAACGGCCAGCAGGACGGCCAGCGCACCGACATAGGCCAGCACGACGGCGCGTACGCCGGCACTCCGCCGCACGCCGACCATCACCTCCCTGCCGGCGGCATACTGCCCGGCCTCGGGGGTCGCCACGGCGACGATCTTGTCCTGCGCCTCGGCCAGGCCGCACGCCTGGCGGGCCTTGCAGGTTCCGCAGGCGCTCCGGGAGGTGATCCTCACATAGACCGTGTCGCGCTCCGTGCGTTCCACCACGCCGCAGTGTTCGATCAAATCCGCCACGCCCTAATCTCCGTATTTGTTGGTGAGGGGCATCAGCCGCTCATGTCCGAACGTGCACGACGAGAGCCGCAGCACGGGCGGAAACTGGTAGCGTTTCTTCTCGTTGCGCATGATCATGCCGTGAATTTTCTCCACCACCTCCGAGTCGAAGCCCGCGTTGACGATCTCCTCGCGGTGCTGCCCCTCCTCGATCATGCGGAACAGGATGGCGTCCACCACCTCGTAGGGCGGCAGAATGTCGCTGTCCTTCTGTCCGGGATGCAGTTCCGACGAAGGTTCCTTGGTCAGGATGCTTTCGGGAATCGGGTTGCCCTGCGTCCGGTTGATATAGCGTGCCACGTCGTACATTTCGCTCTTGTAAAGGTCGCCCGTGGGGCTGAAAGCGCCTGCCGTGTCGCCGTACAGGGTGCAGAGCCCCAGTGCGTTCTCGCTCTTGTTCGAGGAGTTCAGCAGGATGTAGTCCGTTTTGTTCTGGAGGGCCATCAGCAGCACCGTGCGGATACGCGTCTGGATATTCTCCTCCGTGGCGTCGAACTCCGTGCCGCCGATGACCGGCTTGAGGGTGTTCACCACGCTGGTATAGATTTCCGAGATCGGAATGACGTTGTATTCGATGCCGAGGTTGCGCGCCAGCTCCTTGGCGTCCTCCACCGACTCGAGGGACGAGAAGGGCGAGGGCATCAGCAGCGCGCGGACATTCTCCGCCCCCAGCGCATCGGCGGCGATCGAGGCCACCACGGCCGAGTCGATGCCGCCCGACAGGCCGATCGAAGCCTTCCGGTAGCCGTTCTTGCGGAAGAAGTCCCGCAGTCCGCAGCGTGCCGCCTCGTAGACCAGACGCGTGCGGTCGTTGTAGGTCGAGGGGATCGAGATCGGCCGGGCGGACGCCTTCGTATCGAAAATCTGGAAATCCTCCTCGAAATTCTTCATCATCAGCACCAGTTCGCCGCGGCTGTTCAGCGCGCCCGACGTGCCGTCGTAGACGATGTCGGTCGAACCGCCCACCTGATTGACCAGCACGAGATTCTTGCTCTCGACGAAAGCCAGGTTGCGCATCATCTCGTAACGGTAGGTCATGGTTCCCTTGCCGTATTTGCGGGCGTTGATCGAGATGACCGTTTCGACCGACTGGTCGAAGTCGCGCTCGCGGCTCAAATCGTCGCCCACGATGATCGCGCACTTATGGCCCTTGATCGTGGCGTATTCATAGCCTTTCGAAGGGACCAGGAAACCCATTTCACGGCGCGCCGTGATGTATTTCTTGCCGATGTAGCGCAGCACCTTGCGATCCTGGATCAGCGCCGCGGCGCTGATCGTGCCGTCCGCCGTGAGGATCGGAAGACCGACGATGGCGGCGATGCCGTCGCAGCACGAGGCTATTTCGACCAGAGCGTCCTCGCAGAGTTCGAGGAAGGTCGTCTTGCGCAGCAGGTCGAAGGCGGGGGTTCCGCTCACGGCCTGTTCGGCGAAAATCACCAGGTCGGCATGCTGCGCTTTCGCCTTGTGAATGGAGTCGATGATCTTCGAGGCATTGCCGTCCACGTCTCCGATCGTGTAATTCAGCTGAGCTATGGCTATTTTCATGCGAATAATTTAAGTCCGGAAATTACAACTTTGCAAAGTTAAGGATTATTTGCAAAAGTCGGAAAGATTTTCGATGTTAATAAATTAACATTCCCGCATTTACAAAAATATTTAAAAACAAAAAAGGCTCCCGGTTTTCCGGAAGCCTTTTCGCTGTTCGTATCGTCTCTATTCCTGCGTTTCGTCGGGATCGGCGACGAGGATGCGGCCGCAGTATTCGCAGATAATGATCTTCTTGCCCTGGCGGATGTCCACCTGACGCTGGGGCGGGATGCGGTTGAAGCAGCCTCCGCAGGCGTCGCGCTTGACGGTCACCACCGCCAGTCCGTTGCGGACGTTGCGGCGGATGCGGTCGTAAGCCGCCAGCAGACGCTCGTCGATCTTCTCCTTGACACGCTCGCCCTGTGCGGCGTATTCCGCCACCAGCGGAGCCGTCTCGGCCTCGATGCCCTCCAGTTCGGCCTTCTTGGCCGCGAGGTCGGCAGCGCGCTCTACGGAGAGGTTCTCGACCTCCTCCAGCTGGAGTTTCTTGGCCTTCACGCCGGCGGAATACTCCTTCAGGCGCTTCTCGGCCAGCTCGATTTCAAGCTCCTGATACTCGATCTCCTTGGTGATGGCGTCGAACTCGCGGTTGTTGCGCACGTTGTTCTGCTGCTCCTTGTAGTTGCCGATCATGATTTTAGCCTGGTCCACCTCGCGCTTGCGCTGCTTGGTCAGCGTGTTCAGCTCCTCGATCTCGGCGTTGATGTGTTCGATGCGGGTCTTCATCCCGGCCATCTCATCCTCGAGGTCCTGAACCTCGAGAGGCAGTTCGCCTTTCACCTTGTTGATTTCGTCGATCTTGCTGTCGATCTTCTGCAGCTCATAGAGCGCCATGATCTTCTCCTGCATCGAATAATCGACGTCGGCCGTCTTCTTTTGCGTTGCCATATGTTGTCTTTATAGTTTAGACTTAAACCAGATAGTTTACCGGATTGCGCGAGCGTTCACTCTTGCGAACCGCAAAGGTACATAAATTTTTCGATAAAATATCAAATATTAATTGAATTGCGCAATATTCGCTTTCGAAATGACCTATATCCGCCACCGTGAGGGCCTTGTCGGGCGTCATGAAGTCGTTGTACTTCATGTCGGCGGTGATGTAGATGTCGGCCCCGGCACGGCGCGCTTCGCCGATCAGCGAGGCCCCGGCCCCGGTGCAGACCGCCACGCGGCGCACCCCGGATGTCGCTATGTCACTGTACCGTACGACGCTCACCTCAAGCCGCCGTTGGATGATCCGCATAAACTCCACGGTGTCAACAGCTTCCGGCAGTTCGCCCACGACGCCGAACCCCGCGCCGTCCCCGGTCTCCGAAGGCTGGAGAACCCGAAGGTTCCCCACGCCCAGCATTTCGGCCAGCCGCCAGCTCATGCCCCCGGGGGCGCTGTCGAGGTTGGTGTGGCAGGCGCCGGATTCCTGGCTTTAGCAGTTATGATCTTTGGACAGTGGAAACCGCGGATGGCCCGCTCGACGCACCGCTCGACGGGATCAGCCGAGTTGAACCGCTTGAGCGCGCGGAAGACGATCGGATGATGCGTGATCACCAGATCGCACCCTTCGGCTTCGGCCTCGTCCAGCACCTCTTCGGTAACATCCACGGCCAGCAGGGCCTTGTGCACCTCGTCGTCGGGGCGGCCGACGATAAGTCCCGCATTGTCATACGATTCCTGCCACTCAAGTGGGGCAAAGCGTTCGATGACGTCGGTTATTTGTCTGATAATCATATGAGTTAATTATATTATACAGCATTCAGGAGTTCTTCGCCGCCTGCACCTGTGCTTTTAGCCGGTCTGTCGCTTCGCGGCATTACGCCCCGCCGGGGCGGGGGCTTGCGAAGACGGCGGCACGCCGTGAATACGCCCGGTAAAGCCGCGAATTCTTGAACAATACCCCGCGCGGATCGAGAGCGTCTTTACGGACAATGCTCAAAATAAGGATTGTTCGTAAAACGCGAACAGCTCTTTGGTTTCGGCCTCCTCCTTCTTGCGGCGGGGCCTGCGGACGCTGCGTTTGACGGCAGGCTGCGCCGAGGAATCCCCGGCGGCTTTCCCGGCGGCTTTCCCGGCGGCATCGTCCGACGGTTCGTCGATCTTCACCACGGCCTTGGCCCGGCGGCGGCGCACGGGCGTTTCGGCGGCGGCAGCGGTATCAGCGGCGGCAGCAGCGGAGGCATCGACATCGGTCATATCGGCATCCGAAGCAGTCACGATCTCACCCTCCCCGGCTTTCAGGTCCTCGCGAACCTCGACCAGCAGGGCGCGGATACGCTGCAACCGCTCCATCAGTTCGGCATCACGGTCCACGCCGCTCTCGGAGGGCGCCTTCCGGAGCGCCTTCTTGGCCCCTTCGAGCGTCATGCCGCGCTCCTTGACCAGGTGGTAGATCATCTTGAGGTTCTCGACGTCCTCCGGCGAGAAGAGGCGGTTGCCTTTCTTGTTGCGCTTGGGGCGGAGAATGCTGAACTGCGACTCCCAGTGGCGGATCAACGACGTGTTGACGTCGAACATCTCGGCCACCTCGCCCATCGAATAAAAAAGTTTATCGGCCATATCTATTGTTTTATAATTCGCAATGAGCTGGGATACAGGTTATTAACCCGTGCGCCGATCCGTTTGGCGAATCCCAGCGCACGCCCCCGCGAGCAGACGAGGTTCATCCCCTCGGCCAGCCCTCCGGCGGCGATGCCGGCGCAGGAAGCGCAGCGTCTCTTCGTCGTCCAGTTCCGCCGCAGGCAGCGCCCCGCGGTTCATCCCATCGAAAAAAGCCAGCGCGGGATCGGGTTTCAGCACTCCCTTGAACACCTGCCCCAGCGCCACGCCCGAATAGATCACGGGCAACGCCTCGGAGAGCGTCCGCACGGCGTCGGCCTGCGCGGCGTACCATGCATAGCAGGTGTCGGCCACCGCTGCGAAGTGCATACCGCCGGGATTCCGCACCCAGCGGGCCAGTTCGCCGGCGGTCTTCCGGTCCACGGCCGCAAATACCGTGCGACGCGCCTTCGGCGCGCGCACGCGCCCCCCGGCGTCGAACGATTTGCGGGCCACGGCGGCGAAGAACCCTTCGCCGCAGGTCCGGTGGGGATAGAACCGGAACGTGCGGAACGCTCCGACACGCCCGCAAACGATGCCCCACGCATCTTCCACAGCCGTTTCTTCCGACTCGGCGATCTCGTCGCCGGCCCACGCCGCCATCCGCTCCAGCGCGCCTTCGTCCTCGTCGCGGTTGAACGTGCAGGTGCTGTACACGAGCGTGCCGCCCGGCCGCAGCGCCCGCCACGCCTCGCGCAGGATTTCATCCTGCCGCGCGGCGCACTGTTTCACGTTGCCTTCGCTCCATTCGCCGCGGGCGTCGGGGTCCTTGCGGAACATCCCCTCGCCCGAGCAGGGGGCATCGACGGCCACCACGTCGAACCACGCCTCGAAATCGCCCAGCGCACGCGGCTCGCAGGTCGTGACGGCCACGTTGCCCGTACCCCACTTGCGCACGTTGTCCGCCAGCACCGAGGCGCGGCGGCGGTCGATCTCGTTGGCGACGACCAGCCCGTCGGGTCCGGCCAGCGAGGCGTAGAGCGTCGTCTTGCCGCCCGGAGCTGCACACAGGTCGAGGATGCGCGCCCCTTCGGTGCGGACCGCAGCGAGCAGGTGTCCCACGAACTGCGACGAAGCCTCCTGGACATAGTAGGCCCCGGCATGGAAGTCGGGATCGAGCGTGAAGGAGGGACGCACGGCGAGGTAACGCCCGTCGCGGCTCCACGGCACGCGCCCGGCGATCGCCAGAGCGGGAAGCCCCGCAGCCTCCGGAACGGGAAGCCCGGCGTCAGGTCCGGCGGGAAGCGTGTCCGCCCCGGTCTTGGCAGGGTTCAGCCGCACCGATACCGGCGGCTCCGCGTCGAGCGCCGCGCAGAGGGCCGCGCCCTCCGTCCCGCCGAGGTCGCGCAGGACCCGCTCCACGAATTTCGCAGGCAGCGTCATGCGCTATTTCTTCGCTTTGAGCGCGTCGAGGCGCGCGCAGATCCGTTCCAGCACCGCAGGGTTCGAGACGAAATCCTCGTGGTCCTTGTCCACGACGAGCACCTCGCCCTCGTAAATGGTGTCGATCCAGTGGTTGTATTTGTTGTTCAGCCGCTTGAGGTACAGTTCGTCGATGTTCATTTCGTACTCGCGGCCGCGCTTGCGGATCTGCGAAATGAGCGTCGGGACGCTCGCCTTGAGGTAGATCAGCAAGTCGGGTTTGGGAATGAGCGTAGTCACCAGCCGGAAAATCTTCATGTAGGTCTCGATGTCGCGCGTGGCCATCAGCCCCATTTCATGCAGGTTGTCGGCGAAGATGTGCGCATCCTCGTAGATCGTGCGGTCCTGGAAGATCACCCCCGACTTGCAGTCGGAGATCATGTCCATCGTCTGCTGGATGCGGCTCCCGAGGAACGAAATCTGAAGATTGAACGCCCAGCGGTTCATATCCTCGTAGAAGTCGCCGATATAGGGATTGTCGCACTCCTCGAGGTAGCACTTGGCGTCGTAGCGCTTCGTAAGGATCTGGGTAAGCGTCGTCTTGCCGCTCCCGATGTTTCCGGCTATGGCTATGTACATGGCAGTATAGGTGTTATTTTACGTTTCTCATTCGTTTTCCGGTCTCCGAAGCGCATATCCCGCCGCCTTCGGCCTCGTTTTACAAGCCTGACTCTACCCGGCTAAAAGCCGGGATTCAGGGGCGATGCAAAGTCACTGCATCCGGACTCAATTCCACGCTTCCATTCCCAAAAGCCGTTTCTTAAACGGCCCTCGGGAGGGGCTTCTCGCAGCGCGGCCAAAATGCGGACAGACAGCCTCAAAGGGTCTGTTCGGTCTGAAAAGCCAGTATCTCGTCGGCCACGCGGCGGTCGTTCACCAGCCGCGGAACCTTGTTTTTACCCCGCGCGCGCATCCACGCGAGGAACCGCCCCCGCTCCACAACCGTCAGACGCTGGCGTTCGAGCGTGGTCCGCCGCTTGGCGTCGTAGTCCGAATTGACGGCCCGCAACTCCCCGTCGAGCGCCTCGGCGAAACGTTCGAGGCTGTCCGGCTCGCGTTCGAACTCCACGATCCACTCGTGCGCGCCCCGTTCGCGGAGCGACATGTAGCACGGCGCGACGCTGTATTCGCTCACGACGGCCCCCGTCTTCCGGCAGGCGGCCAGCAGCGCATGCTCGGCGTTGTCGACGATCAGCTCCTCGCCGAAAACGTTGATATACTGCCGCGTGCGGCCCGCGAAGCGGATGCGGTAGGGATTCGTCGAGGTGAATTCCACCGTGTCGCCGATCTCGTAACGCCACAGGCCGTTGTTCGAGGTGATCAGCACGGCGTAGACCTTGCCGCACTCCACGCCTTCGAGCGGCACGATCTGCGTCCCGCTGCGGAACTCGAAGAAGGTTCCGTAATCCAGCATCAGCAGCATGTCGCTGCGCGACGGGTCGTCGGCCATGGCGAAGAATCCCTCCGAAGCGTTGTAGGTCTCCATGTATTTCATCTTCTCCGAAGGGATCAGCTCCTCGAACGACGTCCGGTAGGGCGCGAACTCCACGCCTCCGTGGGCGAACATCTCCAGCCGGGGCCACACCTCCAGCAGATTTTTCCGGCCCGTATACTCCAGCACGCGGCGCATCAGCGCGAGGTTCCATGACGGGACGCCCGCAAAGGCCGTGATCGGTTCGCCGACGCACTGGCGGCAGATGGCGGCGCACTTCTCGTCGAAATCGGGAATGATCGCCGTCTCGGTCCGCGGCGCCCGGAACCAGCCGCTCCAGAAGGTCGTCTCGTGGATCAGCAGCGCCGAGAGGTCGCCGACCAGGTTGCGGCCCTCGCGGCTGCACGACCCGCCGAGCGTCAGGGTCTTGCCCTCGAAAACGCGGGTCTTCGGATTGTTGGCCGAAAAGACCGTCGCCACGTCGCGCATGCCCAGCGTATGGTTCCACCACAGCGACTCCATCGTCACGGGAATGTATTTGCTCCTGTCGGAGGTCGTGCCCGACGAACGGGCGAACAGCGACACCCGACCCGGAGCCGTGACGCTCCGCACGCCCTCCATCATCCGTTCGATATAGGGCTTGAAGGTCTCATAGTCGAAAGTCTCCACCTGCGACTGGAACCGCTCCACCGAACGGATATGCCGCAGGTCGTAGCGGTCGCCGAACTCCGTGAAGCGTCCCCGGCGCAGCAGCTGCCGGAACATCCGCGCCTGCGTCTCGACAGGACGGCGGCGAAAACGGTCGATGGCCCGCTCGCGCTGCGAGAACCAGGCTTTGAGAATTATGTTTCGAAAAGACATGATGCGCTGCAATTCAGAATTGTGAATTCTGAATTGTGAATTCTTAATTAAAATAATACCCTACCTTCCCCACCGAACCGGGCATGGCGAAGACCACCACGCGGTCGTAGGGGATTATTTCCATGTTGTCGACGGCGATGAAAACCTTGTCGCCGCGGACGATGCCGCCGATGATCGTATCCTCCGGCAGCCCGAGGTCCTTGATCCGCACCTTCGTGGCCGGGGAGTTGGGTTTCACGATGAACTCCAGCACCTCGGCGTCGCTCCCCGTCAGGCATTTGATGGCCTGCACGTCGGTCGACATCGTGAAGCGGAAAATGTTCGACGCGGTAACCAGCTTCTTGTTGATGATCGTGTCGATGCCGATCGACTCGGCGAGGTTTATGTAATTGAGATTCTCGACCTCGGCGATCACCTTCTTGACCCCCATGCGCTTGGCGAGCATCGCCGCCAGGATGTTGGTCTCGCTGCGCCCCGTCACGGCAACGAAGGCGTCCATGTTCGAAAGCCCCTCCTCCATCATCGCCTCGGTGTTGCGGCCGTCCTCGTTGATGATCAGCGTCTTGTCGAGCGTCTCGGCCAGCCGGTAGGCCTTCTCGGCGTTGTAGTCGATCAGTTTGATGTTCACCTCGTCCTGCAACTCGGTGGCGATGCGGATGCCGATGCGCGAACCGCCGAGGATCATCATGTTCTTGATCTCGATGTTCGACTGGCCCGAAAACTCCATCACCTCCCGCACGGCGTCCTGACGCGCGATGACATAGATCACGTCGCCCTCCATGAACTGTTCGCCCTCGCGCGGAATGATCGTCTGCCCGCCGCGCGTGATGGCCACCGTGCGGTAGCTCAACGGGGCCTGGTCGTCGTCGAAGCCCGTGAGCACCTCCCCCACCAGCGGCGAGGCCGGTTCGAGGCGGAAAACCACGAGCGAGAGTTTGCCGCTCGAAAAATCGACGTACTCCGTGGTCGAAGTGTGTCCCAGCAGGTTGATCACCTCGCGGGCCGCGACCTTCTCGGGGTAGAACAGGTAGTCGATGCCCATGTCGATGAACATCTCCTTGTTGTTGGGTTCGAGGTATTCGTTGTTGTCGATGCGGGCGATGGATTTCCGCGCACCGAGCTTCTTGGCCAGCATCGCCGCCACGACGTTGTCGTTCTCCTCGTGGTTGACGGCGATGAACAGGTCGCATTTGCGCACCGAAGCCTCGCGCAGCACGGCGAAGGTCGTCGAGTCGCCCTCGACGGTGATCACGTCGGCCAGACTGCCCACCTCGGAGAGCAGCTTCTGGTCGCTGTCGATGATGGTGATGTCGTGGCCGTTGCCGCTGAGCATACGGGCCAGGTGACTGCCCATCTCGCCGGCACCCGCTATCACGATTTTCATAGTTGCGTCTGTTTAGTCAGCACAATACGTCGCCCGGAAGGTCCGGGCAACATTTTTGCAATTTATCTTACAAATGTATACATTTGTCCCCGAAACCCCAAATTTCGGGTAGTAAAAAAACGGAATCCTATGCCAACGTGGTTAATCCTCCTGCTTTGCGCCATACTCGCCGTCGGGCTGTTCGTACTGGGCATGTCCCTCACGCTGATGATCAAGGGGCACAACATCGACTCGGAAATATCGACCAATAAAAACATGCAGAAACTCGGCATCAAATGCGCCGTGCACGAGACGCGCGAGGCGGACGGCGGAGCCGACTGCTCCGACGGACAGGGCGTCGCGGGCTGCTCGGGCAACTGCGGCGCCTGCGACATCGAGCATATCAGCAAGAATTCATAGGAGAGACCCGAAAAGCAGACAGGCATTCGCCGGTCCGATCCCGGCCAACCGCTGCTGCAAATACCGCCGCAGGCGGCAGAGGCGACGATCGAACGCAACCGGCGCAGAACGAAAACCGGCTCGCAAAACCACCTATATCTTCGAGAACTTCGACCGGCAGACGAACCACGGATTGCGGAGGTCCTCCTCGTTGTAGAGCAGCTCCCGGCCGTCGGGAAGCGTACGGGTGCTGCCGCCGGCCTCGGCGAGAATCAGCTCCCCCGCCGCCGTGTCCCACTCGTAGGTGTGCGTCGTGCGGACGTAGTAGTCGACGCGGCCTTCGGCCAGCAGGCAGAATTTGTAGGAACTGCCCTGCTCGACGATCTCCAGATCGGGGTGCCGCTCGCGAAGGCGGGCGACATGCTCACGGGTCTCGGGCGTCTGGTGCGAACGCGAAAGGGCCACGCGCGGATGGTCGTGAGGCCCCTCCCCGGCCAGCGGCAGCGGCGTCCAATTGCGGACGATCTCGTCGTAGGTATACTCCGCGGCGGCGTCCGGCGCGATATGCTCCTTGAGGTACGAACCCGAATCGCGGCCCGCAATGTACATCTTTTCGAAATAGGGAACATAAATAACCGCCCCCATGCAGACGTTATTCTCCATCAGGGCGATGTTGACCGTAAATTCGTTGTTGCCTTTGATAAATTCGACCGTGCCGTCCAGCGGATCGACCAGCCAGTAAAGCTCCCAGTTGCGGCGCTCTTCGTAGCGCATCTTCCGACCCTCTTCCGAAAGGATCGGGATACGTGTGGGACCGAGGTACTCGCGGATGGTCTTGTGCGCGACGCGGTCGGCCAGCGTGATCGGGGTTTTGTCGTCTTTGAGACTTATATCGTAATCGTCGAGATTCTTGTAAACGCGCATGATCGAGGCTCCGGCTCTGACTGCCGCATTGAAAAGCGGCGGCAGCAGATACATTCTCACCTTGTCGTTAATCATCGTAACTCGTATTTTGGGATCGGTAATTTTTATTGCCATGGTAAAGGTAACAAGAATTTATGATAACGAAAAATTTTCAGTGCCTTAATAGTGTCCGAAAAGGCGTCTCCATGCCGTGAGGCCTCCCGGGGCCGAAAAGGCCGTTCCGCCCGCGAGCCGCGCGGCGCACTCCCTGCCGGCCCATACCAGCGCGAGGGTCGCGAGCGCGGCGGCGGAGGTCCACCACCCCGCAGCGGCCGCGGCGGCGAAAGCCGCGGCAAGCGACGCCGCCGCCAGTCCGCGCAGCCGTCCCGGCATTCGGACCCCGGAGCGCGGCGCGGCAAGCAGGGGTTCCCACAACATCCTCCGCCGGCAGCGGGGAATCCCCCGCAGCGGGCGCATCCCGAAACCGCCCGCCGCGACCACCGCCTCGCGGCTCAACAAGGCGGCGGGTTCGCCCAGGGGCGAGCGTATGAGGTCGAGGCTTCCCGGCCGGCCTTCGCCCAGTTCGGCGACGAGCCGCTCGACGCTTCCGGGCAGCAGGAAACATCCTGCGCGAACGGGCAGCAGGTAATCGTAGGTGGCCACCGACGCCGCGGCGTCGAAATCGCCCGCCTCCGAATCCCGCGCCCGGTCGACGAGCACCAGCCGCCGGAAACACCGCCTGCGCGAACGCCCCAGCGCACGGACGCCCGAGACTTCGAGTTCGCCCGAACAGACCCACTCGACGCGGATCATGCGGTAGCGCGCCGTCAGCGCGGCGAATTCCGCGGCGTGGCGGCGGGCGTCGAGCACCACGATCACCTCGTAACGCGAGTATTCGGGGGAGAGGAGATTTTCAATCTGCGCCGCATCCGTCACGCCGCTGCACAGGACCGAGATGCCGATGCCGTCGGGGGCGTCGCTGGAAGCCCTGCGCACGGCGTTCAGCAGCAGTCGTTTGCTGCGGGCGCGGGAGATCAGCGGCAGCAGCGCGCCCACGCATGCCGCCGTCGCAGCGAACAGCAGGAGAAGGATCGGCTTCATGCCAGGCTGCGTTTATAGGTTTGCACGAGCGATTCGTAATAGGGACGCTCGCGCTCGTCGAGCAGCCGCCGGAGCGGTCCCGGGGAATAGCCCTCGGCGACGACATAGCGCAGCAGGGCCTTGCGCTCGGCGGGAGGCATGGCCGACAGCCGCCCGGAAACGGCCCGCCGCGTCAGCGGACGGCGCAGCGCGCAGAGCGTATAGAGCGCTTCGCGCACCAGTTCCGGGTCTTCGTCCCCGGACACGATGCGCAGCAGGAGCCGCTCGGCCTCCTCGATGCCGAACTGCCGCACGATGTTCAGCCCCACGATCCGCAGGTTGCGGCTTGGAGACCCGATGAGGGGTTCGTAGGCGATCGGCAGCATCCCGCGCCGCAGGACGGCCATGATCTCCCCCACTTCGCAGGCCGAAAAGGGTTCGGGGTATTCGGCCATCAGCCGCAGGGCCGTCGAGGGATCGGCCGCAAGCCGCACCATCAGCGACTGGAAACGCACATAGCGGTTGCGGCTCGCGGCATAACGCGCGGCGCAGTCCGCCGCGGCTGCGCCGACGGGCAGGCGAGAGAGCAGCAGCAGGCAGCGCGCCCGGCGGTAGCCCCGGGAGCGGGCCGTGCGGCGGAGCAGCCAGGCGTCGAGTCCGTACTCCGCAACGATGCGCCGCAGGGGCGCGGCGTCCAGTCCGTAGGTGACGCCGGCAAGTCCGGCGACGGTCTCGACGAGCAGCAGCCGGGCACCGGCACGACGGATCATCGGAAACCGCGGCGCAGGGCCTTCGCCCGCAAGCAGGTAAAGCATCACGATACGCAGGTATTTCGCGCGCAGAGCGGCGTCGCGGCAGCGCCGCCTCCGGGCGTGGAGTTCGGCCGCGCCGAGCAGCGACAGCAGGGCGAACGTCCCAGCCGCCGCAAACATCGCATAGAGCATCAGAAGCGTTTCGGTCATAACTGTCGGTTCAAGGCGTTGGCGATCTTCGTCCGCAATCGCTGAAGGCTCACGGGAAAGGTCATGTACTGGTCGACGCCGCACTCCAAGAGGCTCAACACCGTCTGTTCGGCCTGCTGCCACGCCACGACGTAGACCAGCGGCCGTCCGAGACCGGCGGGGCGCAGCGTGCGCACCACGTCGCAGCCCGTGAAGAAAGCCGAAGTCCCCACGACGACGACCAGGTCGAACAGCATGCGCCGGACCATGCGCTGCATGTCGGGAACATCCGATGCACAGCGCACGTCGGCCTGCATGTCGGCGAGCGAAAGCCGGATCACGTCGCGCAGGAACTCCTCGTCGGAAACAATCAATATTCGGTGCATGTCCTTCCGCCGGCTTTGCCGGCAGCGTCTGCCGCGCCCAAAACCGTGCCAGAGGCGCACCGGGGCAAAAAAAATTGCAGGATATGTTGTTTATAAGATAAATATGCGTATATTTGCACTCCGAATTTATGTTCAAATACATAATCGACTTAAATGTACGTTATAGTAGAGATTGCAGGTCAGCAATTTAAAGCTGAAAAAGGTCGGAAACTTTATGTCCACCGTCTTCAGGGCGAAGAAAATTCGTCCGTAAGTTTCGACAAAGTCCTGCTCACAGACAACGACGGTCAGGTTAAAGTCGGCGCACCTGTAGTGAAAGGCGCCGCAGTGAAGTGCAAGATCCTGAAGCATCTGAAGGATGACAAGGTTCTGGTGTTCAAAAAGAAACGTCGCACGGGCTACCAGAAGTGCAACGGACACCGCCAGTACCTGACGCAGATTCTCGTCGAGGAAATCGTTGCATAACCTTTAAAAACTGAATCAACATGGCACACAAGAAAGGTGTAGGTAGTTCGAAGAACGGCCGTGAGTCGGAAAGCAAGCGACTCGGCATCAAACTGTTCGGCGGTCAGTTCGCAAAGGCGGGCAACATCATCGTTCGCCAGCGCGGCACGGTGCACAACGCCGGTGAAAACGTAGGCATGGGCAAGGACCACACGCTCTTCGCTCTCGTCGACGGAACGGTAGAATTCTGCAAGAAGGGCGAAGGAAAATCGTACGTAAGCGTTTCCCCGCTCAGCGAGTAAACAAAACAACGAAAACGATAAAAAGCGGTCTCCGTGAGGGGCCGCTTTTTTCGTGTGCCTGTTATCAATGAAGAATCGGGGACGGAAACCTTCCGCCGGGTGAAACTTTAGTATGTAGTGACGTATTGGCCGTCGGCCCGTCCCCGAAAAAAAGGGGCGGCGGATGGGACTCCTGTCGGAGATCTCTCCAGTGTGACGCCTCTATACACCCGTCGTTCGGAAACGAACGGCAAAAACAGGAATCCCCCGGGAAGAATGTTATCTGTGACGCCTAAATCACAGCCGCCGCCCCTAAAATCCAACCGAGACGGCAGCACGGGGATTTCGTCAGAAATCCCGACCGTGATGCAACGGCGGACGCCGCCCCGGAATAATGACCGCGCGGCTTTGTTTCCAGCAAAAAAGCGCAAGTCGGTCCCTCTCAATGCAGGCTTCAAGGAGCCGGAACAGGAAAATCGTCCCGTGCCCATGCCTGCCCCACCACGAAGTCGAGGCATAACACAGGACCGACAGCAACCATACCCGGTTCAAACAGTCTCCTGATGAAGTTCCCCGATCAGCCAGAGGGATAAAGAGTTGTTTACCTTTGTTTATTTGTACAAATATAAACAAAAATTCCGTTTCGACAACGTCTGAAGCCAAACAGAATAACATTGATCTCCTTTCGGCACACATATGCGGCCGATTCAGCGCATATCCGGACAAAAGCGGGTTTGCCGGAGAGGAGTCGACCCGCGCAGCGGCTGTTTGCGGTCGGCGAGTTGTGATGGCGGGCTGTGGCGGCAGACGGAGAGTGGCGAATAACAAGCGGCGGGCGAACAGTAGGCACAGGCAACAAGCGGCGAACGGCGAGCGGCAAACAGCGAACAGCGAACAGCGGACAGCGGACAGCGGACAGCGAACAGCGGACAGCGAACAGCAAAAGGTGGATGAGAGAAAACCGGTGACCGGCGGTGCGCTGCGGACTTTTTGCAGGGCCGCGAAGGATGCGGCGACCGGGCTTCGGAAATTGCCGAATTTAACGTATCTTTGTACCATGCGGCGGAAAAACGAACGATATAACGAACCTGTGGTCCGGGGCGTGGTCGCGCAGCTGCGCGAACTGCGCCATGCGCGCAACCTCTCCCAAAAGCAGGTCTTCACCGACACCGACATCAACATCGGCCGGATCGAATCCGGACGCGGGAACATCTCGGTCTCGACGCTTGCCGACCTGTGCGCCTACTACGGAATCCCGCTCCGGGAATTTTTCGAACGGCTCGAAGCAGGAATCGCTTCCGGAGAATGACACCCCGCATAGGAGGGCGGCCGCGGGTCGCGGCAAAAAGACGAAAATCCCGCTTCCGACACTCGGAAGCGGGATTTTTCATTCAGGCCGGGATACGACTTATTTCTTTTGAGCCGCAGCGTCCTGCACGGCGCGGAACTCGGCAAGCAGCTTCTTGTCGTCGTAGAATTTCAACTCCTCGCCCTTGATCTCGTAGCCGTCCACCTCGTCGAGCATCTTCACGAAAGCGTCCTCGTACTGCATCTCGGGGCAGGCCATCCGGGTCATGCCGAGATTCTCGAACTCCAGCTTCTGCCCTTTCAGCTCGTACTTGCCGAAGAAACGGTTGCAGTTGGTACGGCCCGACACGAGCGTATCGGCGGCGCTGAATTGCAGGGTGAAGAAATCGGCCTCGGCGTCGACGGCCTTGGCGGGAATCGCCTCCATTTTGGCAAGTTTCCACGTCGTGCCCTCCAGCGGAAGGGCCTCTTTCTGCGATCCGCCACAGGCGGTCATGGCTAAAAGCAGCGCTGCGGCTGCAAAAATCTTTTTCATAATTTCAAAATACGTTTGTTAACCGAACAATTCATTCAAAACACGCGCCAGACGATAACCGGCTGCCGGCACCTGCCCCTCGGCAGGAGGCTGTACGGCCATCAGACAGGCGTCCGCCCGGGCTTTGTCGAACGCATCGCCGGGTTTGATCCAGTCATGGACAGCGCGGCAGCCGCGGGCGTTCCCGTCGGCGGGGCGTGCCGGCGGCAAAGGCGCACGGCGCGCATCCAATCCGCAAGGCACAGCAGACGATCAAACGGCGGCGAGCAGGGAAAAACGTTTCTTCGCCTCGGGCCTGTTTCCGTCAGACAAATATAGGCAATATATTCGGGTTGCGCAACAACCGGCTGCCGAAAAGGATGAAAGCACGGCCTTCCAACGCCGGCGACGCTTCGGGCGTTCGCAGAATGCCGCCAAAAAAAGGCCGCACCTAAACTGGGATGCGGCCCTTACAGCGGGAACAGACGGTTAGTACTCCATCTGCGCGAGACGCTTGTAGCCGTTGTAACGCCACTTGGCGTTCTCCTCCGCAGCGGCGAACAGTTCGTCGGCCTCGGCAGGGAACGACTTCTGGAGCGAGGTGTAGCGCACCTCCTTCAGCAGGAATTCGCGGAACTTCGACCAATCCGGCTCTTTCGAATCGAGCACGAACGGGTTCTTGCCCTGCTCCTCAAGCAGCGGATTGTAGTGCCACAGGTGCCAGTAGCCGCAGGCTACGGCCTCCTTGCCGACGGTCTGCGTGCGGGTCATGCCGCCCTTGATGCCGTGGTTGATACACGGAGCGTAGGCGATCACGAGCGAAGGTCCGGGATAAGCCTCGGCCTCTTTGAGCACGTTGAAGAGCTGCTGCTGCGAAGCGCCGATCGAAACCTGCGCCACATAGACATAACCGTAGGTCATGGCCATAGCGCCGAGGTCTTTCTTGCGGATGCGCTTGCCGCTCGATGCGAACTTGGCGACGGCGCCCACGGGAGTCGATTTCGACGACTGACCGCCGGTGTTCGAGTAAACCTCGGTGTCCACAACGAGGATGTTCACATCCTGACCCGTGGCCAGCACGTGGTCCACGCCGCCGTAACCGATGTCGTAACCCCAGCCGTCGCCGCCGATGATCCACTGCGACTTCTTCACGAGCCAGTCCTTGTGCTCGAGAATCTCCTTGCAGTAGTCGCAGCCGCAGGCCTCCAGCAGCGGGATCAGGCGCGCCGTAACCTCGGCCGATTTGGCCGACGAGCCGCGGTTTTCGATCCACTCCTTCATCACGGCTTTCAACTCCTCGGAGCACTTGGTGCAGTTGGCGATGGCCTTCTCCATCGTCTCCTGGACGCGGTCGCGGAGTTTCTCCACGCCGACGTGCATACCCAGACCGAACTCGGCGTTGTCCTCGAAGAGCGAGTTGGCCCATGCGGGACCCTGGCCGGCGGCGTTGGTGCAGTAGGGCGTCGAGGGAGCCGAACCCGAGTAGATCGAGGTGCAGCCCGTGGCGTTGGCAACCATCATCTTGTCGCCGAACAGCTGCGAAATGGCCTTGATATAGGGGGTCTCGCCGCAGCCTGCGCAAGCGCCCGAGAACTCGAACAACGGCTGTGCGAACTGAAGGTTCTTGACCGACTTGGTCTTGTCGACGACCTGCTTGTAACCGATATTTTTGGTGATGTAATCCCAATTCTTCTGCTGGGGCATCTGCTCCTCCAGCGGGCGCATCACGAGCGCCTTATCCTTGGCGGGGCAGACGTCGACGCAGTTCGAACAGCCCGTACAGTCCATCGGCGAAATCTGGATGCGGAACTTGTACTCCTTGGTCTCGCCGAGGCCCTGCTTCCACTCCACGCCCGAAGCGGCGGCCTCCTCCTCGGTGGCGAGGAAC
>OGFZ01000744.1_pt1 | contig 17578 bp, 9 predicted proteins | sample 1571081 | NCBI WGS metagenome assembly OGFZ01 (sample SAMEA2582039, study PRJEB24529) | metagenome | biome: Human gut stool | place: China | collected 2011
TCAACCCCATCCGCATCGAACTACGCCAATCGACGGAGAAACACAATATTAAAGATCCTTATATTCTCGAAGTAGTGAAATATATAGATGCACATTACAGCTCCGACCTGACGATAGAATCTTTGCTTGCCAACATTCCGTTATCGCGCAGAAACTTTGAGGTGAAATTCAAGAATGCGATGAATACTTCTATATATCAGTATATTCTGAATTGCCGAGTAGATCATCTGGCAGACTTACTACTTACGACCAATCGCCCATTGGCAGACATCGCAACAGACGCAGGATTCAAAGACTATAACAATATCTCGCGTATTTTCAAGAAATTCAAAGGGTGTTCTCCTCTGGAATACCGTGAGAAAAAGGCCAAAACAACAAAAGCAAGACAGATACCCGAAAAGTAATGTACTTGCATTTATCGTTTTATAGGCGTTCATTTTCCTATCAAAAGTGTACATAGTCATAGAAAGTTCTTCAAACCGCATTAAATAAGTCGCTTTTTGAAGATAGATTTTCGTTTTTGCCACTGCCATTGTCTTTGAAACGGGATACTTTTGTATCATTAACCAGTCAGCCGTTCTAAAGAGACTATTACCAGAAATTTAAATTCCCAAATCAACAATTTAATATAAAAATATCATGCAATGAAAAACACCCAATGGAAACCCAGGTTAACCGCCTCTCTATTTATTATTCTTTTAATGTGTACTTTCAATTGTTTTGCACAAGGAATAACGAAAGCAGACGGAACATATACAGAACCGGGACGATATATCAAGGACATCCGCTACGGAAACCAAAGAAGTGATATTTCTCCCAAAGATCGTTCCTCTGACAGATTACTAGATATTTATCTCCCAAATCAGAAACCACCTCAAAATGGATTCCCCGTTTTTATCTTCATCCATGGCGGCGGTTTTTCAGGTGGAGATAAATATGGAAAATCAGGTCTTAGTCCTATTTGCAAAGCAATGATAGACAGAGGATTTGCCGTAGTCTCTATAAATTACTACCTAAGAATGAAGTACCACAAGATAAGTGGTCTTTCATGCCAATCACAAATGAGCAACGGACTCCCTTCTGACAAAAAGTTTCATCCGTTAATACAAAAATCTATCGAAGACGCCTCGGCAGATGCCGCTAAAGCATTGAAATGGTTAAAAAAGAATGCAGACAAATATCATTTGGATTCTCATTCCGTAGCACTCTGCGGAGGATCTGCGGGTGCTATAACAGCACTTCACACAGTTTACGTCCGGCAACCGAAAACAATCAAAATTAAAGCTGTAATTAATCTATGGGGAGCAATAGAAAATCCTGAAATTATAACAGCTTCCTCACCTCCAGTACTTACCCTTCACGGAGACCGGGATAAATTAATCAGTGTAAAATACGGATATGCCATCCAACAACGAATGAAAGATATTGGGAATACAAATTCAATGCTATATATCATGAAAAACAGAGGACATGCCGAATACAATTACGTTGCACTCAACTATATGAATGAAATATCTGATTTTATAAAAAGACAACTGAAACAATGGTAACACGAAGAGATTTTTTGAAAACAATGTCTATGGCTTCTGCCGGGTTAGCACTGGGAGCCGGTGACGTGCTGAATGCTCAAACTCTTTCTCCCCAAAAAGCAAAGGGTGAAAAGGTAAAGATTGCCTATGTCGGCATCGGAAACCGCGGGGGACAGATCATCAGCGATTTTGAACGGACAGGTATGGTAGAAGTGGTAGCCTTGTGTGATGTAGATATGGGAGCCAAACACACGCAAAAGGTGATGGCTAAATATCCAAAAGCGAAACGTTTCCGGGACTTCCGTCAGATGTTTGACAAAGTCGGAAATGAATTTGATGCCGTGGCAATTGCCACTCCCGACCATTCGCATTTCCCGATCAGTATGCTGGCTCTGGCCTCCGGGAAACATGTATATGTGGAGAAGCCACTTGCACGTACGTTCTATGAAGCGGAGTTGTTGATGCAGGCCGCGCTCAAACGTCCCAACCTGGCTACTCAAGTGGGAAACCAAGGACACTCTGAAGCAAACTATTTCCAGTTTAAGGCTTGGATGGATGCAGGTATCATCAAAGATGTGACTGCTGTCGACGCCCACATGAACAATCCGCGCCGTTGGCACAAATGGGATACAAACATTTACAAACTTCCCGCCGGGCAGCAACTACCGAAGGATTTGGAATGGGATACCTGGCTCGGGGCTGTTCCTTACCACGAATACAACAAGGATTATCATCAGGGACAATGGCGCTGCTGGTATGACTTCGGAATGGGGGCATTAGGTGACTGGGGAGCACATATCCTGGATACAGTGCACGAGTTCCTTGAACTGGGACTGCCTTATGAAGTCACCTTACAGTATCAAGAAGGACACAATGATTATTTCTTCCCTTATTCTTCCACGATTCTCTTCCGTTTCCCGCAACGTAAAGGAATGCCTCCGGTAGATATTACCTGGTATGACGGTCTGGACAATCTCCCTCCGATCCCTGCCGGTTATGGAGTTTCAGGACTGGATCCGAACATTCCTGTAACAAATCAAGGGAATACACCCAAGTCAAAGTTGAACCCGGGAAAGATCATTTATACCAAAGATCTGATTTTCAAGGGTGGCAGTCACGGAAGCACCCTGTCTATTATTCCCGAAGAAAAGGCCAAAGAAATGGCAGGTAAACTGCCGGAAGTTCCCCAAAGTCCTTCCAACCACTTCGAGAACTTCCTGTTGGCTTGTAAAGGAGTTGAAAAAACACGCTCGCCTTTCGAGATCAACGGCGTCTTGAGCCAGGTGTTCTCATTGGGGGTAATGGCCCAGCGACTCAACACACAGCTGTTCTTTGACAGTCGCACAAAGCAGATTACAAACAATACATTTGCCAACGCAATGTTGACGGGCCTTCCCCCTCGTAAAGGCTGGGATGAGTTCTATAAGCTGTAGTGCTGATTCAACAGGAAATAACAAAAATATTTATTATCATAATAACATAAATAGATGAAAAAAAATATCGTATTAACGTTGCTTTTATTCTGCGCCGCTTCTTTGGGTGCACAAAACTGGGAACCTCTTTTCAACGGAAAGAATCTGAAAGGATGGAAGAAACTGAACGGCAAAGCCGAGTATAAAATTGTGGATAACACCATTGTCGGCATATCTAAAATGGGAACTCCCAATACTTTTCTGACAACATCCAAAAACTATGGAAACTTTATTCTTGAATTTGACTTCAAGATAGACGACGGTTTAAATTCCGGCGTACAGCTTCGCAGTGAAAGTAAAAAGGAGTTTAAAAAGGGGCGTGTACATGGTTATCAGTTTGAAATTGATCCTTCCCAAAGAGCCTGGTCGGGTGGTATCTACGATGAAGCACGTAGAGGCTGGCTATATCCTCTGACGCTAAACCCGTCAGCTCAAACCGCTTTCAAAAACAATGCATGGAATAAGGCTCGTGTTGAAGCTGTCGGCAATTCTATCCGTACTTGGATAAACGGAGTGCCTTGCGCTAACATCTGGGATGATATGTCGCCTTCCGGATTTATAGCTTTGCAAGTGCATGCTATTAAAAATGAGGCAGATGAAGGAAAAACAGTCAGCTGGAAGAATATCCGCATTTGTACGACGGATGTAGAACGTTATCAGACACCGGTATCTGCACCTGAAGTGAATCTGATTGCCAATACAATTTCGCCCGACGAGGCAAAAGAAGGATGGACCCTATTATGGGATGGTAAGACAACTGACGGATGGAGAGGAGCTAAACTCTCTACTTTCCCTGCAAAAGGCTGGAAGATAGAGAATGGGCTCTTGAAAGTTATAAAAAGTAATGGTGCCGAATCTGCCAACGGTGGTGATATTGTGACTACTCGTAAATATAAGAACTTTATTCTAAAAGTAGACTTCAGAATTACCGAAGGAGCGAATAGCGGAATTAAATATTTCGTTAATCCGGACTTGAATAAAGGCGAAGGTTCTGCTATCGGTTGTGAATTCCAGATACTTGATGACGCTAAACATCCGGACGCAAAATTGGGTGTGAAAGGAAACAGGAAATTAGGATCGGTATATGATTTGATTCCGGCCCCAGAAAATAAACCTTTCAATAAAAAAGCATTCAATACAGCTACCATTATTGTAAAAGGCAACCATGTGGAACATTGGTTGAATGGAGTTAAATTGATAGAATATACCCGTAACAGCGATATGTGGAATGCATTAGTAGCATATAGTAAATATAGAGACTGGCCTAATTTCGGGAATGCCAAAGAAGGGAATATACTTCTTCAGGATCACGGCGATGAAGTTTGGTTCAAAAACGTGAAGATCAAGGAACTGAAATAATGCGTTTTTTGAATATTATTTTTCGGTTTTACAATGAGTAATATCCTGATAATTACGCACTTTTGTCTAACGAACATCAAACGTCCTAATATTATGAAACGAATACTTTTTATCATCAGCTTATTATTCTTTATATCCGGACAATCATCTGCTCTAAAGACGATACGTATGTATCCCACTGACCGGTCGACAAACTCATATCAACATGATAAGAAAAAGATTGCAATATATGGTAACGAGCTTAAAGGTCTGGCAAAAAAAATCAATCGGGGTGTTAATGGCGTCGAAACTAAACATTTAACCCGAGCAGGATTAAATGCAGTATCCGCAGCCGACGGACAATTACTCTTATTGTCCGGTAGCACACCGCTGCCGCCCGAAAGCCGAATTGCGATTAACCGTTATTTATCAGCTGGAGGAAATGTAATCGTTATCGGCGATAAAGGATTCGACTATGCTCCACAAGCTACGGATGAAGTTCCATTGGTTAAGTTTTCCGACCGGTCTTCTTACCAAATAAATCGTAAAGAGAAAGAACTGCCCGGTTATCGGGAAAAGGCTACAATCAAAGTTACAACATCACCTGATAACAAAGAAGCTCTGGAACTTTTTACAACAAAGAAGGCCATGCACAGTATGATGATAGAAATATCTGCTCAAGATAAAGTAAAACCGGAACTCTCACTGCTGACATTCAATGCAAAAGGTTCTCCCTATATGGATTTATTAGCGTTGGAGATAACAGATCATACAGGTAAGAAATGGTACAACTTTACAAAACTAACTGATACATGGGAAAAATACACCCTTTCATTTGCTGATTTTATACCCGAAGATTATAATAATCCGAATGAAGCTTATCCATTGCTACGCCCTGAAAATATCAGGACCATATCTCTCGGAGTTAACCTGCTAACTGTATGGCGTGAAAAAGAAATGTACTGGGCAGTCAGTTGTTTATCTTTAGCGAAAAATAAAAAAGATATTTATGCTCCAACCTCTGCCTTGAAGCCAATGGAACTTCCTTTTAAAGAAAATAATATATGTTTCCCTGCATGGCTATTTGACCCGTTCCGGGGGGAACGGAACAACTACCCCACTTATCCTGGTAGCAAAATGGGAAGTGACCACAACGCCAAATATGATACGAAACAGAAACGAGAAAGTCGTATCATTCCAATCCTGTCAGAACTTTCTTCCGAAAAAACAGAGCAACCTGTCGGTTATTTAGAGTTATATGCCGGAGGAGAATATAAAGGTTCGGCAGTTGCAACATTCGATCTTCCGCCAACAGCAACTCTCAAGAAGCCGGAAAGTCAGCAAGCACTTTCCAACATCATACATTACCTCTTGGAGAAACCTAAAATAATTGCGACCAAGATCAATACCTGCGTAATCAATGAGAAAATACGACCACAATTACATATTACTGTCAAAAACCCTTTATCTCAAACTGTGAGGGGCAAACTGAATATCGAAATTGCCGGAAAACTATCACAAAAAGCTGATCTTACCATTGCTCCCCTGGAAGTCAAAGAATGCTACATACCTCTCCCCGAAATACCGGAAGACTTTCCTTTCCAACACTTTACCTGGCAAATAACGCTAAAAAACAATGGAAATGAAACAGATGTGTTCTGTGATTCGGTAGATGTAAAGAAAGCGATGCTCTATGCTTTCAGGCATCTAGTACGTAACCAGCAATTCTACCCGGACGGACGTATCAGCCACCATTATTTTGGGGATGCCTATGGAGTAAGAGCTATGTTCGCTTATTTACATTTCTTACAAAATGGGATGAGCAGTTTAAAAAGTAATGATGACTTCCAGCTCGTAACTCCGAAAGAAATAGAAGATTGCGCATTTCGTTTTTACGATATGCTAGCTGACAGGCAAACTGAAGATGGCAAACTCCCTATGGGATATCTGGAACATTCAGACGGATACAATGTTGCAGACGGCGGACAAATAACCCTGGCCATAGCACAATCTTTACCTTATATAACAGATTATGCCCGAAAAGAAAAATATCAGAAACTATGTTCACGATTCCTCAACTGGGCAGAAACGTTTTATATAGACAGCATACGCTCCGCCCAATTAAAAATAAGTGATCCTCAAGAGTTTGCAAAAGGGAATGCTTACGAAGGAATGTATGGCTTGGGAGAATATGGAAGAAAAAAAGTACTGACAGGTCCTTCCTGGGTCGGAGCAGATATCCTGGCAGTCCAACTTTGTATGGGAGCACTACAAAAAGATGCGACCCGAATACAATACCAAGCAATTGCCAGAAGAAATGCCAACTATTATGTAAAAGCAGTGTATCCCGCTTCAGGCTACTATCAAGCTGAAGCCTTGTTCTGGGTCCGGTCTGTATTAAACGACCACAACCTGAATGAAATAATAGATAACAATCTAAAACGGACTTTCATTCCTCCTCTATTAAAAGGATGTGAAAATGAGATGTATCTCCGAGGAGGGCGCTGCACATTAAATGCCTTACCACTACTATATTACAAGCGCAATATTCAAGATTCACCGGAGGTTAGAGCCATTTTACTAAAATATATCTGGGCATTCGGTTCTGAAAGTTCATTCGGTTCAATGAAACGTTTATCTGAAAATTATCCTAAAGCTGTACACGGAGAATCATTAACGGTATCAAAATATGCAGCTTTAAGCGCTCTATGGGCTATGGAATTATTAGTACCAGGTTCCACTCTTTTGCCTGAAATGAGGAAACCGTAAGATGTTATTAACGCGAAATGAGGACTAATTTGCGTATTTCCACTGATGAAGAAATGGCAAATCCTCTATTTTTGTTGTAAACTTACGCTAGATACATAAAGCACTTAAATCGTTTAATTCAAATTTATAGTATGAAAAACAAAGTCCTTCTATTTTTTATCGGGGTCATCCTCTGCTCTATGGACCTTTTTGCACAAGAACGGAAAATATCCGGCATTGTAAAAGGAGAAAACGACCAAGAACTAATCATTGGAGCAAATGTCATCATTAAAGGGACGAGACGGGGAACAGTAACTAACATCAACGGTAAGTTTACTATCTCTGTTGGACAATCTGACAAAGAACTTGAAATAAGTTATGTCGGAATGCAAAAGAAAACAATCAAACTGGAAGCCAACAAATCCAGTTACGTGATTGAACTGGAAGAAGAATACAATTCACTGGAGGACGTCATAGTTATAGGTTATGGCACTCAAGCCAAACGAGATGTTATCGGTTCCATTACTACTATTTCATCCAAAGACCTGGATTCTAATTCCGGAGGAAATATCAATACTGCTTTGCAGGGAAAAATTCCGGGTATGCAAATCATATCAACGTCCGGTGAACCAGGAGCCGGATCATTGATTCAAATCCGTGGTGCTTCTTCGATAAACGGGAGTAGCGAACCTCTCTACATTATAGACGGTACACCGATTGAAAGCGGAAATATATCCTCTATTGACGGTGATGCTACCTTCAGCCCCATTGCAGGTATTAATCCCAATGACATCGAATCTATCGAGGTACTAAAAGATGCAGCTTCTGCCGCTATTTACGGCTCACGCGCTGCCAACGGTATCGTCATGATTACAACCAAAGGCGGTAATAAGTTTGAGAAAATGGCACCTGTTGTTACACTTAGTCATACGTCAAGTATCGTTTCCATTTCACGCAAGCTGGATGCAATGAATGCCGAACAATTTCGTGCTGCCTACAAAGAAGCTCGTGAAAATAATAATCAGACTGCCGAACAAAGTTGGATTGTCAACCCATTTCACCCTTATTACAACCGCACGACGGACTGGCAGGACGTCATATTCAGAACAGCATATCAAACCCGCAATGACATAAGTGTACGTGGTGGGAACAATAGTTTCTCTTACGGTGTATCAGCCGGATATCGCGATCTTAAGCCAGTAGTGGTCAACACGAAATACAATCAGATTAATCTAAGAACAAATTTCTTGTATAAGGTAGGAAAACGTATCACAGGAGGAACCAAAGTCTCATTCAGTAATATGAATTATACCCGTATCCTTTCTTCGGGTAGCAACAATTACAGTGCATTAAGAGCCGCTCTATTCACCAATCCTTGTTTCTCTCCCTATGATCCTCTTAGTGGTGAATTGGTAGACTGGCTAGGAGTGAGAGAACAACGCAACCCGTTGGCCGTGGCGACGAAAGTGCCCATTCACTTTAAACGCCGTTGGTTTACGATGAACCAATATATACAAGTAAATCTGATGAAAGGGCTCGATTTGAGAGTGAGTGTGTCGGGTGATATCAGCAGAACCAATCAAGACAGCTTCATGCCGAAAGAATTCGACTCCAATACGCCAGCCCGCGACAATGGTAAGTTCCGGCAGAGTGAGGGACAAACTCTTTTAAATGAAAACACTTTATCTTATAGCGGAAAATTCAAATCACATCGTTTAAATGTAGTACTCGGCCAATCATTACAGCAAGACAAAACGGAAACCATCACATTAAACGGAAACGGATACATTGATAAATCTGTGATCACCATTCAAAATGCATCCACTTATACCAATATATCCAGAAGTGAATCGGAAAGAGCATTACTTTCCTTCTTCGGGCGTGTCAGCTATGATTGGAAAGGACGTTATCTTGCATCAGCCACTATCCGTAACGATGGCTCCTCTCGTTTTGGTAAGAATAAACGTTTTGGTACATTCCCGTCAGTCTCTATGGGATGGCGCTTTTCCGATGAAAAATTCATGAATTTTGCCAAAGGTTTCTTACGTGATGCTAAAATCCGTGGTAGTATTGGCGTCACAGGTAATCAGACTATTTCTAATTATGCGGCTTTGGGTTCTTATACAGCCTCATCCAACAAATATGACGGAAATGTAGAAATTCTGTATAACGCAATGCCCAACGACATCATCGGATGGGAAAAAACAACCCAGTATAATATCGGTTTAGATCTTTCTTTTTTCAAAGGTCGTGTGGTATTCAACGCTGATGCATATGTAAAGAAAACGAAGGATTTGTTGTTCGACTTCCCCGTTTCCTATTATACCGGCTTCTCTGCTGTCCCCAGAAACTATGGCAGTGTAGAAAATAAAGGGTTGGAATTTCTACTCGAAACAGTCAACCTGACCGGTAGATTCAAATGGAAAACGTCTTTCAATATTTCCATGAACCGGAATAAAATCACCGAACTGCCCAATAATGAGGATATCATTATAGGAAACTTTTCGCTGGGAAGGGTTGGCGAACCAATGGGAGTATTCTATGCCCACAGAGCACTGGGTGTCTATTCCAAAGATGAGGATAACGTGTATATACTGCCTAACGGCCAAAAAGATCAAATACGCAAAGGTGCCTCCACTGGCGACCCATTTAAAGGTGGAGACATGATCTGGGAGGATATTGACGGAAACGGAGTCATTGATGACAATGACCGTGTCATCATTGGTGACCCCAATCCTAAATTTATCGGTGGTATGTCCAACACATTCTCATACAAGGGTATTTCTCTGAATATCATGATGCAATGGTCTTATGGAAATAAAGTTATGAATGAGTTCAGACGTACACGTAATGCCATGAGGACCACCGGTAATTTGGGACAGGATGCATTAGCACGCTGGAAAACACAAGGAGATATTACCAATTTCCCCATGATTCGTTACCAAGACAAAATGGAGAACTTCCGTCCGTCTTCTTTCAACATGGAAGATGGTTCTTTCCTACGTATCAAGGAGGTGACTTTAAGCTATAATATCCCTCGCAAATGGTGCAAAAAAGCATTCTTAAAATCTGCCAATGTATATATATCCGGAACGAATCTCCTTACTTGGAGCAAATATAGCGGATACGATCCGGAAGTAAATACCGCGACGTCAGCATTTATCCGAGGAGTAGACAACGGTGCTTTTCCAAAAAGCCGTTCTTACAATCTAGGAGTCAACCTCACATTCTAATCACCTGTAAATATTATCAAATATGAAAACGCTATATATATATCTAATATGTTTTATAAGCGCCGGTTTTTCTGCCTGTTCTCTTCTTGAACTGGAACCGACAACATCATGGTCAACAGAAAACACCCCCAAAGAGGAATCACATCTATATGGCATCCTGTATGGAGGATATAATACTCTTCAATCTGATTTGAGTATTAACTTCCTGATCTATGGTGAAATGAGAGGGGATGCTTTCTATAATAATGCATTTAACGTAAATACTGATAAAGTGGTTAATAATTCACTTGACAATAATATATCTCAAGCTTCATGGTATAATTATTACCGCGCTATCAAACAAGCAAATATTGTTATCAAATTCACCCCACAAGTGCTCGAAGCAGGCGGCATAAGCACAGAAAAGGCAAATGACGTAATGGGCCAAGCTTATTGCCTGCGTGCTTTCGCTTACTTTTGGATTATTCGTATTTGGGGAGATGCCCCTTTGGTAACGGAACCTTATCTGGATTCCAACGATAATTTTGACCGCCCTAGAACTAGTGTAGCCGAAATTATCAAGCAGATACACTCTGACCTGGAAAATGCCGCAAAAATGATTGATAAGAATTCGACCTCACGGACTACTTTCACCCAGACGGCTGCTTATGCCATTGATGCTCATGTATACGCTTGGGAACACCAATATGAGAAAACAATCAGTATGGCAGATAAAGTGCTGGCTAATACCGGTTATACTTTAGCAAATTTATACGATGAAAAATATACCGGTGTAACAGATAATGCCAAAGACAAAAACTTCAAAGCATTCGTACAGGCCAGTGAATACGCACAAATATTTAATGCCGGACGCAGTAAAGAGTCGATTTTCGAATTGGCAAGCAGCGTTGCCGATGGAGATGACCAAAAGAACCTGACATCTTATTTATCCGGCACATACCCTATCCTACGCCCGCGCACAAGATTCGGAGAAGCTATCGACACTGAAGGAAGCTCTTGGAGATCAGCCGCAATACAAGAGGTAGTTAGCGGAAGATACAAAGTTACCAAATTCACTATTGGATTCGATTATACTGCCGACAGTCGTAACATTGTAATGCTTCGCCTCGCAGATATAATTTTATTAAAGGCCGAAGCAATCGCCAACCAAGAAGACACCGACGAAAACCGGAAGGCGATAATGAAGTTAGTGAACCAAATAAGGAGAAGAGCTGCCGGAAGCGGTTATGAAATTCCTGAAGAACAGTTTCTCAACCGTGAAGAATATGATCAGGAAGGAATCAGAGAAATCGTTCTCAATGAACGCAGGTATGAATTAGCCTATGAGGGGCATCGGTGGTTTGACCTTATCCGCACAGGTAAAGTTTTCGAAGCTGTCAAAAATAGAGGTAATGATATCGGAGAAGATGAGTCTCCCGCTATCGAACTACATCCAAAAGCGTTGGTATGGCCGATTCACCTCAATGAATTACGCCGAAGCAAATTGATCGAGCAGAACGAATATTATAAATAATTATACTTATTAAAAGCTGAAAATATGAAACTGACTCAATATATGCTGTTAATTGCAGCTCTACTTTTTTCCGGTTGTAATTTGATAACCGATTATAAGTTAGACACCGATCCGAATTATCTGAAAGAGATGTCCTTGATAGAGTACCTTGAAGAAGGAAAAGAAAGTTCGCTTACAATGTATTTGGAAGCAATTAAATATGCCGGTTTGGAAGAACAAATCTCTACCGGAAACCGGACACGCATTATTCCAACCAACGATGCCATAAAGAGTGTATTATCCAGTGTCGGAGTAGAGCAAATCAACCAACTGTCCAAAGGGGTCATCCGCTACCTATTTTCCTATCTGACTTTTGACGGTTCTTACCGTTCCATTGAAATGGAAACCAACCAAAGTGTAAAAGGTATCAGTGACTCCGGAGAACCTATTTTCTTAACTCGTAAAGAAAGTACAAGTAACAAGTTTCTTCTCTATGTAAATGACAGCGAAGAAATCAACAATCAATCTATTGTTGTCATCCGGCAAGACTACCTTTTTAAGGATGGTGCAGCACATGTCGTAGACCAATTACCTTTATATATCAAAAAGGTGAAAGAAACAGATCCTGTTCCGGAAGGTGTCGACCACTCACAAGTTCCCACCTATAATCTGCCTGTGACTGAAGATGCCAATGTATATAGCGGAGCTTCCAATGGCAACTATAATGGGTATAACAAGTTAAACTATCTATGTAGCCGTTCCGGGCGTTACAGATATTCTTTTTTCAAATTCGCCTTATCTCAAGTAGACCTTATCGACAATCTTTTTTCGGCCAAATTATGTTTTAATGTCAAAAGAATAGTAGGCTCATTCGTTCCTTCGTGCGGTGTTTACGCAACGTCAAACGAATGGACGGAGAAAACACTGACTTATAGTAATCGCCCGGAATTCGGACAAGAAGTTTCTATCTCTAATCTGTCAACGGACTGGAACGAAATCAACATCACACAATATATCAAAAATGCTTATAATAATTCAGAAGCAGAAGTCTCTTTCGGTTTAAAAGTGCTGAACGGTCAGGCCATCAGTAATTCTCAAGTAGAAATACATCCGCGTGAAATATCTTCTACAAACTTAAATAATAGTCCTAATGCTGCCTATATCAAATTACAAGGTGCCACCGACAGTGAGCTTCAACTAGATCATAATCAAATAATAAAAGGGAGTATCGGCGGCATCATCACATTAACCAAAGCACACTTGCAGATGTCTGCCGGGCCCAATGCACAATATACATATGATGACAACAATATTATTTTTATCATAGAGCAATTGCCAGTCAATGGCACACTTGTACGTAACGGACTTCCAATGGGCAAATCGGCACAATTCACACAGGCCGAAATAGCAGCCGGTATAGTGAAGTACATCCACAACGGTCAAGGTACAACAGATACCTTTACGCTCAAAGTACAAGATTACACTGGAGGAGTATATGCATCACGACTATCCATGCAAATCAGTCTTCAATAATAAAAAAACTGTCATACTTATAAAATAGAAAAGGAATGCCAAACTCTTGTAAACAAAAGCAATATTTCATATCGCTGACGATCCTAGCCGGAATGTTTTTTATATTCGGATTTGTATCATGGGTCAACTCCATCCTGATTCCTTATTTCCGTATCGCTTGCGAACTAACCCATTTCGAATCCTACTTCGTGGCTTTTGCTTTTTATATAGCCTATTTTGTCATGGCTATTCCTTCGGGAATCCTCCTGAAGAAAGTAGGTTTCAAACGAGGAATCATGTATGGTTTTATGTTGACGGCATTAGGAGCTTTTCTTTTTGTTCCGGCTGCTTTAGTTCGACAATTTGAAATATTCCTGATCGGCCTATTTTCTATTGGAACAGGCTTGGCTATTTTACAAACTGCTGCCAACCCCTATGTGACGATCATCGGTCCTATTGAGAGCGCCGCCCGAAGAATCAGCATCATGGGAATATGCAACAAGTTCGCCGGGATTATTTCTCCACTCATTTTCGCAGCTTTAATTTTAAAAGCAGACGACAGTGAACTTTTCAGCCTCATAGAATCTGGCACATTGGATGCAATAACTAAAAGTGCCATGCTTGATGAGTTAATACAACGCGTCATTGTACCTTATGCCATACTAGGGGGGCTATTAGTATTAGCAGGAATCGGAATCCGCTATTCCATATTGCCGGAGATTAATACAGATGAACAAAATGCAACTGACGAAAAAGAGAACGGGCATAACTCTAAAAAAAGTATTTTCGATTTTCCTTATCTTATATTAGGAGCTTTAGCTATTTTCTTCCATGTAGGGACACAGGTAATTGCTATAGATACCATCATCAACTACGCCAATTCAATGGGAATAGACTTGCTTGAAGCAAAAGTATTCCCCTCATATACATTAGCTTGTACTATGATTGGCTATATATTAGGCATCCTTATAATTCCCAAATATGTCTCACAGACAAAGGCATTGATTATATGTACCGTATTAGGATTGTTGCTTTCATTCGGAGTTGTATTCGCTGATTTCAACGTGACTCTATTCGGACATCAAGCAAATATTTCCATCTTCCTGCTTTGTGCACTCGGCTTCCCGAATGCTTTAATCTATGCCGGGATTTGGCCTTTATCTATCCACGGGCTGGGCAAGTTCACCAAGACAGGTTCTTCACTACTAATTATGGGACTTTGCGGAAATGCCATTTTACCATTGATATACGGTTATTTTGCTGAAGTATATGATCTGCGCATTGGCTACTGGATATTAATTCCGTGTTTCCTTTATCTGATATTCTTTGCAACCAAAGGCCATAAAATCAATTCCTGGAAACGAAACTATTGATAAAAAGACATACTTCATACAATGAAAAGACTTATTATTACCAACGGAAAAATCATTTTACCTACAAGCATAGAAACTGATAAAATACTGATATGTATAAATCAGAAAATCAGGCAAATTGTAGCGAGCAATGAATTTATGCCTCAACCCGATGACCAAATAATAGATGCTGCCGGTAATTACGTAGCACCAGGATTCATCGATATGCACATTCATGGCGGTGGTGGTCACGACTTCATGGATGGCACCGTAGAGGCGTTTCTAGGCATAGCAGAAACTCATGCGAAATATGGAACTACTTCCATGGTTCCCACTACATTGACATGCTCTGACACAGAATTAATGAATACGTTTGCTACCTATCGGAAAGCTAAAGTCCTCAACACAAAAGGAGCAAAGTTCATCGGTTTACATTTAGAAGGACCTTACTTCTCCCCCAAACAAAGCGGAGCACAAGATCCTATATACTTGAAGAAGCCACAACCGGAAGAATATAACGCCATTTTAGAATCTTCGGAAGATATTATACGCTGGAGTATCGCTCCTGAATTGGAGGGAGCTATTAAAATGGGACATGTTTTACAAGAGCACCACATACTTCCTTCTATTGCCCATACCGATGCGATCTATGAAGAAGTAACACAAGCATATAAAGCCGGTTATACGCATATAACCCATTTATATTCAGCGATGTCATCTGTCACACGCAGAAATGCCTTTCGCTATGCAGGAGTAGTAGAAGCTGCATACCTAATTGATGATATGACAGTGGAAATCATAGCCGACGGTATCCATCTCCCTAAACCATTACTGCAGTTTGTTTACAAATTTAAAGGAGCTGACAAGATAGCTCTCTGTACTGATGCCATGCGGGGAGCAGGTATGCCTGACGGAGAATCCATATTAGGAAGTCTGGCTAACGGACAAAAAGTAATCATCGAAGACGGAGTAGCCAAAATGCCTGACCGTTCCGCATTTGCAGGAAGTGTAGCTACCACTAACCGTCTGGTCAGAACAATGGTACAACTGGCCGACGTCAGTCTCATCAATGCCATTCGTATGATGACACTTACTCCTGCCCGTATCCTCCATATCGACAAGTCAAAAGGTTCACTGGAGGCCGGGAAAGATGCGGACATCGTTATTTTCGACAATCAAATTAATATCATTCACACAATATCAGAAGGCCATGTTATCTATAGTAAATGAAACTGAAACTAAAGTATTTCAACAAAATCAATTAACTGTCAAAATCTACCCAACCGTCCAGCAAATGGGAAAAGCCGCCGCTCAAGAAGTAGCTGACAGAATATGCAATTTATTGGAAGGAAAAGCTGAAATCAATATGATATTTGCCGCAGCTCCTTCACAAGAAGAATTTCTACATCACTTGATCAGCGATCAGCGAATTAGCTGGAACAGAATCAATGCTTTTCACATGGACGAATATATTGGAGTGCTGCCTGATGCGCCGCAAAGTTTCGGAAACTTCCTCCGAATACGTATTTTTGATAAGGTACCTTTCAAGAATGTCTATTATTTAAACGGGCATGCTACTGATCTGGAAGAGGAATGTACACGATACACCAGTTTATTGTCACAATTCCCCACTGATATTGTCTGTTTAGGAATCGGTGAAAATGGACACATTGCTTTCAACGACCCTGATGTTGCCAATTTCAACGATCACAAACTAGTAAAGATAGTAAAACTTGATCATGTGTGCCGCCAGCAACAAGTCAATGAAAAATGTTTTGAGACACTTGAACAGGTGCCTACGGAAGCTTTAACTCTTACTATACCGGCATTATTAAAAGCCAAATGGATGTTTTGCATCGTGCCTTTCAAGAATAAGGCTCAAGCTGTCTATCGCACAATCCATGGAGATATTTCTGAAAAATGTCCGGCCAGTATATTGCGGAGAAAAGAAAAATCTTCGTTATATTTGGACACAGAAAGTGCACAGTTACTCAATTTATAACTTCTAATATTTTAATTGAAAAGAATTATGAAAAACAAACTATGTCTACTTCTTATTTTATCAAGTTTCGTTTTGAATATTCATGCACAAAAATCTATACGGATAGGAATTATCGGTCTAGATACTTCCCATTCAGTAGCCTTTACAGATTTAATTAATGGAGATAAAGACAATGCTTTTGCCAAAGGCTTTAGAATCGTTGCGGCCTATCCGTATGGTTCAAAAACTATTGAATCCAGCGCTAAACGTATTCCAGGTTATATTAAGAAAGTAGAACAACAAGGAGTAGAGATTGTATCTTCAATCAGTGAGTTATTGGATAAAGTAGATTGTGTACTTTTAGAAACAAATGATGGCAGGCTTCATCTCGAACAAGCTATCGAAGTCTTCAAATCAGGAAAAATCTGCTATATTGATAAACCGATCGGCTCAACATTAGGCGAAGCCATTGCTATCTTCGAGATGGCAGAAAAATATAAGGTCCCTATTTTTTCTTCTTCAGCATTAAGATACTCTCCACAAAATCAGAAATTAAGAAACGGAGAATTTGGAGATATTATAGGAGCCGACTGCTACTCTCCGCATAAAGTGGAACCTACACATCCGGATTTCGGTTTTTACGGAATACATGGAATAGAATCTCTATATACGATTATGGGAACCGGATGTGAATCAGTCAACCGAATGTCTTCAGAAAATGCAGACATTGTGGTCGGACGTTGGAAAGATGGACGAATCGGAACTTTCAGAGGAATAAAAAAAGGGCCTGCCATTTATGGAGGAACAGCGTTCGGCGCCAAAAAAGCTATTGAAGTAGGAGGTTATCAAGGATATAAAGTACTTCTTGAACAAATTTTGAATTTTTTCCAAACAGGAATCTCTCCTATCTCCAGAGAAGAA
>OGFZ01000776.1_pt1 | contig 17164 bp, 14 predicted proteins | sample 1571081 | NCBI WGS metagenome assembly OGFZ01 (sample SAMEA2582039, study PRJEB24529) | metagenome | biome: Human gut stool | place: China | collected 2011
ACTTCTTTCAGCACACACCAATCGACGTCAACATCTGCTGTTATATTTCCTGTTGACTGAAGTTGTATGTATCCTTTTCCGCCGGTAGCTTGGAAATTAGTATTTACAGCTTTGATTTCTAACTTGGATTCGCTGCTTTCCGTATCATTGCATCCCGCTATTGCTACGATGCAAAGTACAAATAAGAATATATTAAAAAGCTTTCTCATAATCGTATTAATTACTTTCGTTTTCTTTTACCATTAAGATTGAGTTATACCAGCTCCAGTAACCCATTAGTCCGGAGGTTGAATATTCATCAGATGAATAAGCCCAGATTATCAATGATGTAATTTCCTGGCTTGCTTTATCCGCAAAGTAAAAAGTGAAAGGGTTGCTGTTTGTCGTCACATTTACCAATCCGTTGCGTAGGCGTGATGGCAGACTTAATTCTGTGTGGGCATAGCCTTCCACACCTGCCGCGCACGCAAAGTAATAAGACGATGAAGAAGTCGAACTTATACTTTGTGAATCTAAAACTAGTTTTCCGCTGGCTTTGTCATACTGGAGGGTGAAGTTGAATCCGCCAATACTTTTCAGTGTATAACTTTCTCCTCTGACTTTAGGAGAGATGGTTACAGATTGCGAAGTTGGCCCTTCGTCATAATCGTCAATCGTTGCAGTGTAGGTACCGATATAGTCTTCATATTGTAGATAGTTTTCGGGATAATATTCTTTAAGTACGATGTCAGTTGCTCCTGCGTCGGTACAAACAAATAGTCTGGACTTTCTATCCCATTTGAAGTTTTGGACTTCAAGTCCGTTGACATTGTACGGGGATTGTAACTTTAATCCTTTTTCTGTGTAGATATAGGGTAAACTTCTTGCACTACTATAATCGGCGCTGTAAGCGGAGAATGTAGCCATTGTGCCATTGTTGCGTATAAAGTAATTCAGTACTTGTCCGCCTTTCTCCATGCGGTATGTATTTAGAAAAGCATCTTTCTCAATGTTAATGATATCTTCAATCTGAATACGCCATGGTATATCTTTGGGCATAGGCGTCATCTCCATTATGTTTTTGTATTTTTTTCCTTGCAGAATTACTTTGTCGGGAGTTGCGCTCATTATAATAAACTCGTAATCCCCTCCTAGGTTCATGTTCAGGCCTAAAGGACCTGAAAACATATGGATCAGTGGGTTGTATGAATCGAAAGTGAGCATTGTGCTTTGTTCCGATTTTACTTGATACAGAGAGGTTATTATAGTTCCCGGTTTATAGCTTTCTGCGCCTGTTTCCGAAGCCATTTCTACCTGCTTCCCGTCAAATTTCATTAGTAAAGTGACTGCACCTGCAGAATAGTTGCTTCCTATGTAATATTCCAGTTTCCAGCCGTTCGGCACATCTTTAAGAATCTCCTGGCATTTGATTACATCGGCTGTGGCTCTATTGGCAGATGATTCGTCGAATATTTCTTCTTCAGAGAAAAGACAAGATTGTAATACAATGCAAGTCAATGCCAGAAGTGTGTATATTGATAGATATTTCTTCATAATTTTCATAGTTTATTCAATAATACTTAAGTCTACATAGCCGTTTGCTATGTCATCCTGGCGTCGTAGAACAATCTCGCGTAATTCGTCCAGATTGATTCCCCAGGTTTGTTCCATATAACTATAGACTATTTCGAATTTCTGCTTTATGAGTGCACGGCCGTTTTCACCGGCATTTTGCAGCATGTTATTCCAGTAGTCTTTGGTATTTGTGACATACACTGCGATGTTCTCCACAAAATCTTCACGTGATTCACTCATTGCATAAGGAGTGACAAATCCTTGTTGCCATGCATTGCGGTCGGCTCCCACCATATACCAGTCGCTACCGATGTAGGCATTTTCCGTAATACGGTCAAAGGCCGGATCGTAGTTTTTAGTTTGATGCAGAATATGTGCGAACTCATGGTGCATTGTCTGGAAATAGTAGTCGTTTAACAGGTTAATATCTATTTGGTCGGGATTGATGTCATTTACATTGTATAATGTAATTTTCATGCCGCCTTCAGCTGTTCCTAATACCATAGTTCCATTGTCTTCATAGGCGGGGGAACCGATAAAGTGGATTGTCTTAGGAATATATTGGCGTAAGAAGTTCGGATTGCCTGTTGCTTCATCGTATGCTTCCAGCCACACATGTTTGATAATTTTAGCCAGTACTACAGACTTTTTGTATTCGGCAGGTGCTAATATGTGTGTCATGTCGCTCTCGTTATCTTCCATGCGATATTTTAATGCAATGTTGTATGGATGGGTATAATTGCCTAATATCCATTTGTCGAATGGGTTACGATCTACTTCTTCTGTGGAGAAAATGCTGTTTGCTTTGTCTACGTCTTCGTCATTGTTGCAAGCACCCAGTCCACAGGTCAATGTCATGATTAAACTGTATATGATATATTTCTTCATATTTTTTTCCTCCTAAAGTTATTTAGTCATTTCTTGGATTTGGTTGCATACCTGCTGTAATGACACTGGCCGGTAGCTGAATTGCACGTCTGGGGTCATTCGTGTCCATCTTGTCGGTGATATTCACCAAGGTATAACCTTCATAATAGCGGCGGTAGATTATAATGCCATAGCGTTTTATATCTTGCCATCTAAGCCCCTCTTCTAAGGTTAGCAGACGTCTTGCATGTAGAATACAATGTATTAGATTCTCCTGCATTCCTTTTTCTACTACAAAATCCGGATGCAATTCCTTTTTTACTGTCGGAGCTTCCGGTGTGTAATATTTTAGTCGGGCATAAAAATCATTGATTGTCTCCTTGGTCAAAGTTTGGGTGTTTTTTGTAAAGGCTTTCTGCCAGGCATCTATATCAGCGGCAGCTTCGTCATAACGTTTTAGTAACGTGTAGGCTTCAGCTCGGCAAAGCAATGCTTCGTCGGTGGTAAAAGCAGGATACAGCATGTAGCCGATCCAACTGTTGCCCGACGTGAATTGCTGATAGATAACTAAGCGGCGGAATCCGTTCTTTATAGAGCCACCGGGTGAAAATGGGATCTGATGATAACTTGACTGATCTCCCCATGGACCTTCGGATTTACAACTTTCCGAAGCAGTAATATTGTTCATGCAATATCTTTCGCAGTTGGCATAACCCGGATCGGAAACCAATGGCCAATATGAAGCTGCTGATATTACCATTAGATTGGCACGGTTATCTGCATCTACATAAGCGTTCGGCTGTATATTCTTGTTGGGAGATAAAGCTCCTAATGCAGCCCAGTCACGTAAATATTGGGACGCATTATTACCGAGTACTATATTGGCATAATTGATAACTTTCTGACAGTTGGAAAAATCCGGTTGTGTATAATATAGATAAAAGCGGGCTGCAAATGCATAAGCGGCCTTCTTATTAAAATGATATTTTACCCGTGAGTAAATATTGTCATCAATTAAAGGCAGTCCTTCTTCTAAATCGGCTGCAATATTTTCGTATACTTCAGCAACTGTTCCGCGTGAGTATTGTGGATTTACAGATGTTTCCGGTTCTTTTATGTAAGGTATACCCAAGTCTTTGTCCCCATTTGTACCATACGCTTTGCAGAATGTGGTAGCTAATACAAAATGATTGTATGCACGGCATATCAAAGCTTCGCCTTTTTGGGCTGATAATGATTGAGGATTTCCCATCTGCTCAATAGCCGCCAAGGCTTGGTTGGCTGATGCAATCGAGTTATAACAGTCATTCCATAAAGCATGAGGAGAGTCCTGATTTTCTTCAGTCGTTTGTTGCCAACGGTACAAATGTTCGTTTAATCGGAAAAGGTAGCTGTATGCTCTGCTATTTTCATCGATATTGTCACTGTAAAATTCTCCTATATGGCAGTTGGTAGTCATAGGATATGCAGATACCAGAACTTTAGTAATACTTTCTTCAGTAGTCAATTCGGTTCGGTTATCCGGCATTTCATCTAAAAAGTCACTACAGGAAGTTGTTCCCAAGCATAGAGCTGAAATGAGTGTTGTATATAAGACGTTTCTGTATTTCATCATTTTTATAATTATCTGAATGGTTAAAATCCTAATCTAAGAGTCAATGTAAACTGACGAGGTACAGGGGAGGCTACTCCACCGGTATTGAAGAATTCCGGATCCTGTCCATTGAGTTTTTTATCTGCATAAATCAGGAATAAATTGGTAGCCTGAAGTTTCAAAGATAAATTAGATATCTTTGCTGGTGCAATCCATGATTGGGGGAAGTCATAGGACAAGGATATTTCCTTCATACGGATAAAGTCTCCCTTGGCAATTCGTTCTGTAGAATAATTGTAGGCATTATATGCATACATTAAATCTTTATTATCTTCATATTGGCGTTTCGAGATAATAGCGGGGATATTCGTGCGTTTCTCATCACCCGGCACTGTCCAGCGATTCTTGAATTCGCGTGGCATAGAAGATAAGTCACTGTATTGATAGCTGAAACATGGATTCAAACGTACTACATTACCAAATGAATAGGTGATGAATACATTCAGTTTGAATGCTTTATAAGTGAAAATATTACCAAAACTTCCTGTTATGGTAGGATCAGTAGGACCTTCATATTTTAGGTAGTCTATGTTGTCACGTGTTTGAAAATCAATATCGGTACTGGTTATTTTTCCATTGATATTATACATCGGGATACCATTTGAATTTAGGCCGACAAATGGAATGGAAAACAAACCACGTACCGGGTAACCCTGACGGGCAAAACCGTAACCTGAAACTAAATCCATTACGCTGGAACGGGCATTCAGTTCTGTAACTTCATTTTTTGCTTTGGAAAAGATGAAGTCTGTATGCCATGAAAAGTCTTTCGACTGGATATTCTTACTTGAGATGGTGAACTCGATACCATGTGATTTCATGGAAGCTATATTGGCATATTTGTAGATAGAACCGCCTACTCCTTGTGTCGGGGTAATACCAATCAGGTCATAGTTGTTGCGTTTATACCAGTCGATCGAAAAATTGATCCGGTTGTCTAAGAATCCCATGTCGGCACCGATGTTCAACTCATGCTTTTTTTCGTAGGTTAATTCACTGTTTTCAGGATCAGATACATAAAGTCCTGTTTCCTGTCCGCTGGTGAAAGGACGAAATGGTGAATAACTAGTGATTATGGCATGTGAGTTGGTCACATATTCCGGTCCTCTATCGGCTGTTAAAGAGTAGGATGCTTTGAATGTTAAGTGTGACAGTACAGAGCTGAATGTCTTGAAGAAATTTTCTTCATGTACATTCCATGCTCCTGACATATTCCATGTAGGAAGCCAGCGGGAAGAACGGCTTTTTCCCATGCGATTGGTGCCTTCATAGCGGAATGTTCCGTTTACTGTATAACGTCCATCATAAGAATAAGTTGCGTTGGCAAAGCCTGCTACACTTCTTGTTGTTGTATGGTTTAATCCATAATAGCTTTCACCGGATTCAATGCCCTTCTTGAAGAATTCATATACATACGATGGTATTTCACCCATTGTATATTGCATTCCCCATCCTTGAAAATAATTTTGCATACGTTTCAAATCATTTACTTCCATACCGGCGAAAAGATTGGTTATATGCTTTTCTGCAAATAAATGATTCCAGGATGCTGTGGCACGGAAGTCTACCCCCAACATACGATAGTCCTTACGCTGGTAAATACCTCCTTCCGGTAGTATACTGATAGGCAAAGCATACGGATTATCCGGATTGGTATACAATAAGTTGTTTTCGTCACGAATGGTAGCGTCGTCCATTCCTGTGCGATAAGCGGTTGCCTGATTCGAGTGATCTTTGATGTTGTGTTCTTGTGAAGAAGCCTGATATCTGACTGCTCCTAATGCACTTAGCTCTAATTCCGGAAGGGCTTTCCATTTTATTTCTCCTTGAAATTTAACATCAGCTACATTCAAGTCCATATAATTGTTATCCAATTCATGGAGGATATTGAACGGTGCATAGTTGGCTGTATAGTCAACTGTTGGATCTAATGCACGTGATGTATTTAGTGCATACGAATAGGGATTGATGTCAAACTGACGGGTAACTTCTCCACTTGCTGCATTAACCTCTGAACTTAGTGTCCCGGGGGCTTTCTGTTTACGGTAGGAAGCACTGGAGATCAGGTTTATAGATAAATTCTTATATATATTATATGTTGTATTTAAATTAGCAGTATAACGTTTTACTTCACTTTGTTTATACCATCCCGGATCTGACATCGCACTTAATGAAGCATAGAATGAAGACTTTTCAGTTCCGGAAGTGATGCTGACCGAATGGTTTTGTGTAACGTTGTTGGAAAATAAGGTATTGAACCAGTCGGTATTTCTCATTTCCGCTTCGCGCAGGTAAGCATTACGTGCTTCCGGCGTGTTGGCAAGTCCGAATTGTCCTGTAACCGGGTTATATTGATTGATTAATTGATACATACGTCCATATACACCACTATCTTTGGCACGGTAAGTATCGCTGTTATTAAGCCATCCTTTCTGCTCCATCTCTTTGTAGATTCCCATTTGTTCCTGCGAATTCATAATGTTGAATTCTTTATAACTGGGAATCATACGGGTTGTAAATTCACCGGTATAGCTCATTTTGCTAACGCCGGCTTTTCCCTTCTTGGTTGTTACTACAATAACCCCTGCCATGGCTCGTGCGCCATAGATAGAGGTTGCTGATCCGTCTTTCAATATTTGAAAGCTCTCGATATCATCTGAATTCAACCCGGCAATGGCTGAACTGATTAGCGTCTCTGCATCTCCTGAAGATAAGTCATCCGGACCTACGTCAATAGCATCCTCCATGATGACTCCATCTACTACCCATAATGGCTTTGAACTACCGAAAATAGATGTGGCACCGCGTACCCGAATTTTCGGGGCAGTACCAAACGTGCCGGAAACATTTTGTACAGATACGCCTGCGGCGCGTCCTTCAAGTCCACGGCTGATATCAGGCAAACCATCTAGTTTCACTTCATCTGCGGACAATTGTTTGGTTGCTCCTGTAAACAGGCGTTTATCCATTTTTTGCATACCTGTTACTACTACTTCTGATAAAGTTTGTACATCAGGCATTAATGTAACATTCATAGTTGGGGTAGGAGTCAGATCTTGTGGCTTCATTCCTATATAAGAAAATTGTAACAGGGATTTATTGGATACATTTTCTATCGAAAACTTTCCGTCTATGTCTGTTAATACACCGGACTTGCTTCCCTTGATGACAACAGTTGCACCGATGAGAGGCTGTCCGTCATCACCGGAAATTACCACTCCTTTTACATTGAATACTTTCGCTTGTTTGGAAGGACCTTTGGAAGTAATTGTGATAAATTGATCTTCAATATGGTATTCTAGTGGCTTATTGGCTAAGATAATATCGAGAGTCTGCTCTATACTCTTATCTTTGACAGAGCCGGAAACGGTGAATTTCTTGACATCGTCATACGTAAATAGGATTTTGTAGCCGGAGAGTTTTTCCAGACGTTTAAGTACGGACGGCAATCGTTCGTTGCTAATCTCAATCGTGATTTTCTTTTGTGATTGCGTTTGAGCATTAACTTGGTAAGGCTGGAAGCACAATACGCATAGAAAACACACAATAAATAAGTTCCAATTATTTCTCATACGTTTGTTTTTAATAACACTATTTGGATATGTTTATATAACTAATGCGTATGAGAAAAGAAAATGGATACCCCTTTTGCGATTTATTTTTTAATAAAAGTGATATTTTGTTGTTTATTGCATAGATTTGTTATACTTATGCAATAAAAACCTAGTCTATGGTAAGCGTATTGCCTTGCAAGGTGACAGTGACTTTTTTCATTCTATTAAGTAATGAGATTGTATGCTCTAAATCTTTAGTGCGATCGGATATGAAGTGCATTTTATACGTCATTGCTTCTTTGTTTCTGAATTCTATGTTTACATTGTACCAGCGTCCTAAGTTTTGCATAATATCTTTCAATGTAATATTGTCAAAATAGAAATAGCCGTCTTTCCAATAGACGTAAGAGTCTAAGTCTACTTCTGTTAGAACGAAATTTCCATCAGATTGCAGGTGTGCGTCTTCTCCCGGATATAGTCGGGTATATGATCCTCCTTTTGTGTTACTTACTTCTACTTTCCCGTTAATAAGTACTACATGAGTATCTTCGGGAGTATAGCTACGTATATTGAATTCCGTGCCGAGAACGCGGGTTTGGACTGTCTTGGTTTTTACAATAAAGGGATGCTTGGCGTCTTTGGCCACCTTGAAATAAGCTTCGCCTTCTAAAGTAACGATACGCTCGTTGCCAATAAAGGCTGTAGGGTAAACAAAATTACTATTAGCATTCAGCCAGACTTCTGTGCCGTCACATAATACCACTTTGAAACTTTCACCTCGTGGTACGGTAAGTACGTGTGTCTGTGTAGTTGTTGAGATGACTTGCCTATAATCCAGCTCTTTCTTTTCAGACTTTGCGATGGCGGTTTTAGGCAGGACTTGATTGTTTGACTGCGGTTCGTCTAACACAATTTTTTCTCCGTCATCTTTTTGCAAAACAATATGTTGGGGAGTAGTATCAGCAGTGAATACAGTGATTGGTTCGAGTGCAGGGGTTGTCAGGCTATTAATTAAATAGTAACTCCCGAATAGAACGGTAATCATGGCGGCTATTCCGATAGTTGTCTTCCAGAGATTGGAACGCATTCGTGTTGAATGTTGTTTTTTCTTGAATCGCTCCAATTCCATTTCTACATTAGGAAGTTCTATTCCTCCTTTTTGTTGTAGGAAAAGACTACTATCCATGATGTCGCGACAAGCTTGCAGGACTTCTTTATCTTTAAGCATCTCTTGCAGCTGTTCGTCGTTTATCTCTGAAGAACTCTCCATGATGTCGAGCGCCTTCTCTACAGATTCATCTGTATTATTTATATTGTCAATATCTTTATTCATCACTGTTTGACTGTATCATACTTATTTATATTACGTTTAATCATAAAATAAAGATACCTGATTTATGATTTTTTTGCACATTCTTCACGTATCACCTGTAATGCTTTCACAATATGCTTCCTGACTGCACTGACACTGATATTTAATTCTTCTGCCACTTCCTGATATTTCTTGCGTTGAATATAACATTCTTCTAAAATATGCCTGGTATGTGGAGTCAGTTTTTCCATTGCCTTGCTGATATGCATCATTCTTTCATCCTGCTCCAGATATTCCGTTTCAACATAACTTTTGGTCAGTTCGGAATAGATTTGTACATACTGTTCATGTATATTCTGATGTCGCAGGAAGTCAATGCTTTTGTTGCGAACGTAAATGTATAGATAAGATTTAGCCGTGGCTTTATCTATTTTTGCATAATTGGCCCAAATAAATTCGAAGGCGTCGCTTACGATATCCTTGCTAGCCTCCATATTATTAATCAGGTGAAATGCATAATAATAAAGTTGAGGATAGTACTCTTTAAAAAGAAAATCAAAATCGGCCTTATCTTCCACGTGCTTTAAAAGTGTTGAATAGTAAATAAATCGCGTTGCAAATAAACAAATAATAATTGAGAAAAGCAAAATGGCTTTTATTTTATATTTATCGTATCTTTGTGGCATCATATTTTTTCAATTAATATTCATGTAGGACCTGAAAAGTAATAATGGAGAGTATTTTAATTACAGGCGCGAGTGGTTTTATCGGCAGTTTCATCGTGGAGGAAGCGTTGAAGCGAAAGTTTGGTGTGTGGGCCGGGATTCGTTCTACGAGTAGCAAGCGGTATTTGAAAAACCGGAAAATCCACTTTCTGGAACTGGATTTTGCGCACCCTAATGAACTTCGTGCCCAACTCTCCGGGCATAAAGGCACTTACAACAAATTTGATTATATCATTCATTGCGCCGGTGTTACAAAGTGCCCCGACAAGCACTCTTTTGACTATGTGAATTATCTTCAGACCAAATATTTTATCGATACGTTGAAGGAGCTGAATATGGTTCCGAAACAGTTTATCTATATCAGTACATTGAGTGTGTTCGGACCTGCACGTGAGAAGGACTATACTCCGATAAAAGCGGACGACCCTGCGGTACCCAATACTGCTTATGGATTGAGCAAACTGAAAGCGGAGTTGTATATTCAGAGTATGCCCGGTTTCCCTTATGTCATTTATCGTCCTACAGGAGTCTATGGACCTCGTGAAGCTGATTACTATCTGATGGCAAAGTCTATCCAGAAACACGTTGATTTCTCGGTCGGTTTCCGTCGTCAGGATTTGACTTTTGTGTATGTAAAAGACATTGTGCAGGCTATTTTCCTGGGAATAGAGAAAAAAGTAGTTCGTAAGGCGTATTTCTTGACAGACGGGAAAGTTTATAAAAGCCGTGCCTTTTCGGATCTGATACAAAAAGAATTGGGTAATCCGTTTGTTCTTCACTTGAAATGTCCATTAATTGTGCTAAAAGTTATATCTTTGTTCGCTGAATTCATTGCTACACGTTCCGGGAGGAGCAGTACCCTGAATTCGGATAAATATAAGATAATGAAACAACGCAACTGGCAATGCGATATAACCCCGGTAATGGATGAACTGGGGTATGTGCCCGAATATGATTTGGAAAAGGGAGTTCGGGAAACCATTGCCTGGTATAAAAATGAAGGATGGCTTTAGACTTATTTAAGCGCATAGAAACCCGGAAAGGGTTGTTTGCTGTGGAAAAGATTACATTGATTTATAATCTGTTGACTTCCATATTGATTCTGTTCCTGTTTCAGCGGATGGATCATCCATGGCACATGTTGCTGGATAGGGCTATGATCGCGGCTATGACTTTTTTATTGATGTATCTTTATCGTCTTGCTCCCTGTAAATTTTCGGCGTTTGTGCGTATTGTCATTCAGATGAGTCTGCTGTCTTACTGGTATCCGGATACTTTCGAGTTCAATCGTTTCTTTCCGAATTTGGATCATGTATTTGCAACTGCCGAACAGTTTATTTTCAATGGTCAGCCTGCTATTTGGTTCTGCCATACGTTTCCACATCTTATAGTCAGCGAGGCATTCAATATGGGATATTTCTTTTATTATCCGATGATGCTGATTGTGGCTCTATTCTATTTCATTTATAAATTTGAGTGGTTCGAAAAGATGTCTTTTGTGCTTGTCACTTCTTTCTTTATTTACTATCTGATTTATATATTCGTTCCTGTTGCAGGCCCTCAATTCTATTTTCCTGCCATTGGTATTGATAATGTATCTAAAGGTATTTTTCCTGCTATCGGTGATTATTTCAATCATAATCAGGAGTTACTTCCCGGACCGGGCTATCAGCACGGATTTTTTTATAGTTTGGTGGAAGGCTCGCAGCAAGTGGGTGAACGTCCTACGGCGGCATTCCCCAGTTCGCATGTAGGCATTTCTACTATTCTGATGATTATGGCTTGGCGTGGCAGCAAGAAGTTGTTTGCCTGTCTTATACCTTTCTATATGTTGCTCTGTGGGGCTACCGTATATATTCAGGCGCATTATGTGATTGATGCCATTGTTGGTTTCTTCTCTGCATTCCTATTGTATGTAGTCGTAACCTGGATGTTTAAAAAGTGGTTTGCGCAGCCGATGTTTAAATAGAAACCAAAGACCTTGACGTTTTAATTAGATCATGTTATTCTTCAGGAACAAGTACAAGCTCCTGAAGAATAGATATAATAGGTGTTGATTTAAATTTCCGGATTTTCTTTGCGTTGGGAAGTGATTTCATCAAATATCCGGAAAAGCTCTTCTTTTGTTTCTGCCCGTAACATCGCAATACGTGTGTTGCGGAAGTTAGGGATTCCTTTGAATAACGGGCTTGCGGCCAGATGACGGCGTACATGCAAAATACCTCTACGCTCATCGAGCAGATTAACGCTGTCTACCACTTCCTGACGAAGTACTTCCATACACCATTCAAAACTAAGTGGAGGTAATTCTTCACCTGTCTCTAAATAGTGTTTTACTTCCTTGAATATCCATGGACGACCGAAGCTGGCGCGACCGATCATTACAGCATCTACTCCATAACGGTCAAAACACTCCTTACAGCGTTGAGGACTGGTCACGTCTCCATTGCCGATAATGGGAATATGAATTCTCGGATTATTCTTCACTTCGCCTATCAGTGTCCAATCCGCCTCTCCGGTATACATTTGTGCGCGGGTACGGCCATGTATGGTCAATGCGGCAATGCCACAATCTTGCAATTGTTCCGCTAATTCTACAATTACTTTATTGTTTGCATCCCATCCCAAACGAGTCTTCACTGTTACAGGTATTTTCACCGCATCTACGACAGCACGGGTGATCTCCAGCATCTTGGGGATATTTTGTAGCATACCTGCTCCAGCACCTTTTCCAGCTACTCTTTTCACGGGACATCCGAAGTTAATATCCAGAATGTCAGGTTGTGCCTGCTCTACAATCTTGGCAGCTTCCACCATTGTCTCTGTATCTTTCCCGTATATCTGGATGGCGACAGGACGTTCTGCGTCGCTGATACTTAGTTTCTGCGCAGTCTTGCTGACAGCGCGTATCAGTGCGTCACTCGATACAAATTCGGTGTACACCATGTCTGCTCCGAATTTCTTGCACATCAGGCGGAAAGCCGGATCGGTTACATCCTCCATCGGGGCAAGTAAGATGGGGTGTTTTCCTAAATCTATATGGGCTATTTTCATATATGAATCTGCTATTTACTGTTTATGATTGAAGTAACTTCTTGTTTTCGCTGCAAAAATACGGAAAAAAGCCTACCTTTGTACGCATTCATTTGCTTAACTGATACAAATAAGTATATATTCTATGAGTCTTAGTTTGAAAGATTTTGAAATAATGGCTCCTGTGGGTTCGCGCGAATCTCTTGCTGCGGCCATTCAGGCAGGTGCCGATTCTATCTATTTCGGTATAGAAAACCTGAATATGCGTGCCCGTTCGGCTAATACATTCACGATTGATGATTTGCGGGAAATAGCCCGTACGTGTGATGAGCACGGGATGAAGAGTTACCTGACGGTCAATACGATTATCTATGATAAAGATATCCCTCTGATGCATACCATTGTCGATGCAGCCAAAGAAGCGGGAATTTCTGCGGTAATTGCAGCTGATGTGGCAGTGATGAATTATGCCCGTCAGATAGGGCAGGAGGTGCATCTTTCCACCCAGTTGAATATCTCCAATGCGGAGGCCTTGAAATTCTACGCGCAATTTGCAGATGTGGTAGTATTGGCCCGTGAGTTGAATCTGGAACAGGTGGCCGAGATTTATCGTCAGATACAGGAAGAACATATTTGTGGTCCGAGCGGCGAACAACTTCGTATCGAAATGTTCTGCCACGGCGCGCTTTGTATGGCAGTATCGGGTAAATGCTATCTCTCTTTACATGAGATGAATCATTCGGCCAATCGCGGTGCTTGTATGCAGGTATGTCGTCGTTCTTACACGGTTCGTGATAAGGAAACGGATGTGGAACTGGATATTGATAACGAATATATCATGTCTCCCAAAGACTTGAAGACCATCCATTTTATGAATAAAATGTTGGATGCCGGTGTACGTGTATTCAAGATTGAAGGCCGTGCCCGTGGACCTGAATATGTACGTACGGTGGTTGAATGTTACAAAGAAGCTATCAAGGCTTATTTGGATGGAACATTCACCGATGAAAAGATTGCGGCTTGGGATGAACGCCTGAAAACCGTATTCAACCGTGGCTTCTGGGATGGATATTACTTGGGACAGCGTTTGGGCGAATGGACCAGGAATTATGGTTCGGCAGCTACGGAACGTAAGATTTATGTAGGTAAAGGTATCAAATACTTCTCCAATATCGGAGTTTCCGAATTCTTGGTAGAAGCTGCTGAAGTAAGTGTAGGCGATAAGCTTCTCATTACAGGGCCGACTACCGGTGCCCTATTTATGACTTTGGAAGAAGCTCGTGTTGACTTGGAATCTGTGCAAACAGTGAAGAAGGGACAGCATTTCTCCATGAAATCGGATAAGATACGTCCCAGTGACAAGCTGTATAAACTGGTATCGACCGAAGAATTGAAGAAGTTCAAAGGGCTCGATATTGAGCAAAAAAGAGGCTAACTGTTATTTCTCAACTTTTAATTCTCAATTCTCAATTTAAATGAACTATATCTATGAATTGGAAATGAAGGTTCGCGATTACGAATGTGACCTTCAAGGTATTGTCAATAATGCCAATTATCAGCACTATCTGGAACATACCCGTCACGAGTTTCTGACTTCGGTGGGTGTCAGTTTTGCTGCACTTCATGAGCAGGGAGTCGATCCGGTAGTGGCACGTATTAGTATGGCATTCAAGACTCCATTGAAAAGCGGAGATGAGTTTGTCTCGAAACTATATATGAAAAAGGAAGGTATCAAATATGTGTTTTATCAGGATATCTTCCGTAAGAATGATAATAAAGTAGTAGTGAAATCCACTGTTGAGACGGTATGTGTGGTAAACGGACGTTTAAGTGACAGCGAATTGTTCGATAATGTCTTTGCGCCCTACCTGAAATGAACAGCTCGGAAGAAGAACAAATTTATAGTATTGCTCTGACAATGGTGCCCGGTATCGGGCACATAGGAGCAAAACATTTGATAGATGGAATGGGTAATGCCGTTGATGTCTTCCGTCTGCGCAAAGAAATACCGGAACGTATTCCAGAAGTAAGTCAACGGGTGATAGAGGCATTGGATTGTCCGCAAGCTGTGATCCGTGCCGAACAGGAATATGAATTTATCCGGAAGATCGGATCGCCTGTCTGTCCTTTCATGATGAGGCTTATCCTTCCCGTTTGCGGGAATGTGAAGATGCTCCTGTCGTTCTTTTCTTTAAAGGAAATGCTGATCTAAATTCCCTTCATATCCTGAATATGGTAGGAACCCGTAATGCTACTGATTATGGGACACAAATCTGCGCCTCTTTTCTGCGGGATCTGAAAGCACTTTGTCCTGAAGTGCTTGTAGTCAGCGGTCTTGCTTATGGAATCGATATTCATGCGCATCGTGAAGCTTTGGCTAATGAATTACCTACGGTAGGTGTTTTAGCTCATGGCTTGGATCGTATTTATCCTTATGTCCATCGGAAAACAGCTGTTGACATGCTTGAAAAAGGGGGATTACTGACCGAATTTCTGTCCGGCACCAATCCCGACCGCCATAATTTTATCAGTCGAAACCGTATTGTTGCCGGTGTGTGTGATGCTACAATTGTCATTGAATCAGCAGAGAAAGGCGGTTCACTGATTACAGCCGAACTTGCCGAAGGTTATCATCGCGACTGTTTCGCTTTCCCCGGTCGCGTGAATGATGAATATTCAAAAGGATGCAACTTGTTAATCAGAGAAAACAGAGCTTCTTTGTTATTATCAGCCGAAGATTTTGTGAAGGCTATGGGCTGGGAGGTTAGTGCTCATTCGGCAAAAGTGGCAAATGTGCAGCGTAGTCTTTTTCTTGATTTGTCTGAAGAGGAGCAAAAGGTTATTGAAATTCTTGAGAAACGAGGCGATTTACAGATTAATACATTAGTAGTTGAAGCGGATATTCCCGTGCAGAAAATGAATACGATTCTTTTCGAGCTTGAAATGAAAGGTGTAGTTCGTGTGTTGGTAGGGGGAATGTACCAGTTATTATAGTAATTTCCTGATAATTTGTATACTTTATATTGTGGAGAAACAGAAACCTTTTCGTATTTTTGGCAAAATTTCGAAGGTACAATGAGCATGGCAAAAAAGACAAAAGCAGATAAAAAGACGAAAAGCACAGTGAATAAAGTTTCTTATCATTATCGACCGGACAATATGACTTTGCAAGACTGGCAGATTGCTTTGCGGAGGCAGGCGGCAATGAAAGAGAAGTTTGTAATATTTGAGAGAGACAAAAAAGAATATCCCGGTTATTATACGGTGATAAATCCTACATCCGGCAATGAATATAATGTGGTATATAGAGGACATCAGAGTCCTTGGAATTATTGTTCGTGTATGGATTTTAAGGCAAGCCAATTGGGTACTTGCAAACATTTGGAAGGAGTCAAACTATGGATTAGAGAGAAAAGACGTAAAGTTTGCCGTGTCACGCCACCGTATTCTTCCGTATACCTGTCTTATCAGGGAGAGCGTAAAGTTTGCTTGCGAATCGGTACGGACAATGAGGAGGAGTTCCGCAAACTGGCAAGTCCTTATTTTACTCCCGACGGAGTGATGCGCCCTGCCGCCATTGACTCGATAACTGAATTCTTGAGGGCTGCTACCCGCCTGAATAACACATTCCGTTGGTATCCCGACGCACTGGGATTTATACTTGAACAGCGTGATTTGCGGCGGCGGTCGCAATTGCTACCGGACTATGCTTCGGACACAGCATTGGACACATTGCTGAAAACAAAACTTTACCCTTATCAGAAAGAAGGAATCCGTTTTGCTTTTCGTGCCGGAAAATCTATCATCGCGGATGAAATGGGACTGGGCAAAACTATCCAGGCTATTGGAACGGCTGAACTGATGAGGAAGCATCAGTTTATATCTTCCGCTCTGATTATATGCCCTACATCATTGAAATATCAATGGAAAAAGGAAATAGAGCGTTTTACCGATGCCAAGGCTATTGTGGTAGAAGGAAATCACCTGACCAGGAAAGTGCTATATGGAGCGGAAGAATTTTATAAGATAGTGTCTTACAACAGTGTGTGCAATGATATTAAAATCTTGAAGTCTCTTCATACTGATTTCCTTATCATGGATGAAGTGCAGCGTCTGAAGAACTGGAATACTCAAATATCCAAAGCAGCCCGTCATATTGAGTCGGATTATTCGGTTATTTTATCCGGTACTCCATTGGAGAATAAGTTGGAGGAACTTTATTCCATCATGCAGTTTGTCGACCAGTTTTGTTTGGGACCTTATTATCAGTTTCTTGACCAGACTGTTGTCCGGTCGGATACGGGTAAGGTGGTTTCTTACAAGAATCTGAATGCCATTGGCGAGCAGATGAAGAACGTACTGATTCGCCGCCGGAAAAAAGATGTAGCTCTCCAGTTGCCCGGGCGGATGTAAATCCGGAAAAACCAGACGTGCCGCTTAACAAAAACGATGCGTTTCAAAAAGT
>OGFZ01000786.1_pt1 | contig 17005 bp, 9 predicted proteins | sample 1571081 | NCBI WGS metagenome assembly OGFZ01 (sample SAMEA2582039, study PRJEB24529) | metagenome | biome: Human gut stool | place: China | collected 2011
CCAGCCGCTACGCCTTCATTTACACCGACGACGTGCGGCCGCTGCTCGACCGCCGGGTTTCGGTTTCGGTCAGGTCTGCGACCATCGACGAACTGCTGTCCGCGGTCCTCAAGGGAACGGAGCTGACCGGACGGGTGCGCGAAAGCCAGGTGATCATCTCGAAAGCGCCCGCTCGGAAAAACGCCGCCGTCACCCCCCCCCTCCCGGCTGCGAATTCCGGTAGGGAAATCGTCTTGCAGGGGACGGTGATCTCTTCGGCCGACAACAAGCCCATCGTCGGTGTTTCGGTCTATGTCGAGGGGACGACCGTCGGCGCCACCTCGGACATCAACGGCAACTACACCCTCAAGGTGCCGGCGGGAACGAAACACGTCACCTTCGCTTTTCTGGGCTACGACACCAAGAAGATCGCCGTCGCCGATGTCGAACTGTTCAAGCTCGTGACGCTGATCGAGGCGTCGAACGTCATGGACGACGTGGTGGTCGTGGCCTTCGGCACGCAGAAGAAGGAGAGTTTGGTGGGAGCCGTGCAGGTCGTGCGTCCCAGTACGCTCAAGGTGACGTCGAGCAACCTCTCGACCTCGTTCGCGGGCAAGATCGCCGGCGTCATCTCGACCCAGTCGTCGGGCGAACCCGGCGCCGACGGTGCGAATTTCTGGATTCGCGGCATCTCGACCTTCGGGGCTAACAAATCGCCGCTGCTGATTCTCGACGGCGTGGAGATCGTCTCGGAGATGCTCAACAACATTCCGCCCGAGGCGATCGAGTCGTTTTCGATCCTGCGCGACGCCACGGCCACGGCGCTCTACGGTTCGCGCGGCGCCAACGGCGTAATGATCATTACCACCAAAAACGGCCGCCAGTCGGAGAAGATGGCGATCAACGTTCGTCTCGAGTCGGGCATTTCGATGCCGACGCGCGTGCAGGACATCGCCGACGGCGTGACTTACATGGAGAACTACAACGAGGCGCTGCGCACCCGCACCCCGGCGGGCGAAACTTATGTGCAGCACTTTTCGGACGAGAAGATCACGGGCACGCGCAACCGGCTCAATCCCTACGTCTATCCCGACAATGACTGGTATTCGATGCTTTTCAAGGATTTTACGGTCAACGAGAACATGAATCTCAATGTGCGGGGCGGCGGCAAGGTGGTCGACTATTTCCTCAATGCTTCGATCTTCAACGAAAACGGTATCCTGAAGAAGCCCGCGGAGTCGAAATTCAACACCAACATCAATTCGCAGAAATACCTTTTCCAGGCCAACGTCGGCGCGCAGCTCACCCGAACGACCCGCGTGAGTCTGAAGATGAACACGCAACTGCTTTTCTGGCACCGTCCCGTCGAAGAGGTGAAAGACCTGTTCTACTATACGATGCGCGCCAATCCGGTCGCTTTTCCGGCCATCTATCCCAAAGGCTCCGTGGAGGATCTCGACGACCCGATTTTCGGAAATGCCCCTTCGTGGGACGGTGGTTCTACGGACATCAATCCTTATGCCCTGTTGAGCCGCGGATACGGACAGCGCCATACGCAGTACATCACCACGACCTTCTCGGTGGACCAGGACCTCGATTTCGTCACCAAGGGACTGAAAGTCCGGGGCATGGTCTCGTTCTACAACAAGACCTATGCGGCGACTTACCGTTCTTTTTCTCCCTATTATTACGAAATGACCGACTATACCGACAACGGCGACGGGACTTTCGACTACAACCTGCAAAGCATCGGCACGCCCGGATCGTCCTATCTGGGAACCTCCACGGGGCGGAACGGTTACCGTGAGATCTCGTTGCAGGGGCAGATCGAATATTCGCGCACGTTCGGCAAACACGACGTCAACGCCCTGTTCGTCTACCACCAGAAGGAGAAGGTCGACAATCAGCCCGCCAATGATGAGTACAAGGTGCTCCCTTACCGCGAGCAGGGTCTCGCCGGACGTTTTACCTATGGGTACGACAGTCGCTACCTGATGGAGTTCAACTTCGGCTACAACGGCTCGGAGAACTTCATATCGGGTCGTCGTTTCGGGTTTTTTCCCTCGATCGCCGGAGCGTGGGTCGTGTCGGGCGAACCGTTCTGGGACGGTATCCGCAGCAAGGTGAACCTGCTGAAAATCCGTGCTTCGTACGGCCTTTCGGGCAACGACTATCTGGCCGACAGCAGCAACAACATCGTCCGTTTCCCCTATCTCACGACGGTCAACATGAACAAGGCGCTCTACGTGTGGTTTTCGCCCAACTTCGTCAAGCAGACCGGACACGAGATCAAGACCGTGGGCAATCCCCTGGCCACGTGGGAGGAGAGCACCAAACTTAACGTAGGACTTGAACTGGGACTGTTCGACGCCCTGACGCTGAACGTCGACGTTTACAAGGAAAATCGTACCGGCATCTTCATGCAGCGGCGTTCGCTGCCCTCGACGATGGGCCTTTCGGGCGTCACGCCCTACGGCAATCTGGGTGAGGTGGAGAACCGCGGCGTCGATGTTTCGCTCGAATACAACAAGGCGTTCAACAAGGACCTGCTGGTCTCCGTGCGCGGAACGTTCACCTATGCGCACAACGAGGTGAAGGCCCGCGACGAGGCGAAATACCTGCCCAACAAATACAACTCCGTGCTGGGCAAACCCGTCAATTCGGTTTACGGACTGGTCGCCGACGGCCTTTTCGCCTCGCAGGAGGAGATCGACAACTCGCCCCGGCAGACCTTCATGCCCGATTATCTGCCGGGCGACATCAAATACCGCGACATGAACGGCGACGGCGTGATCGACGCCAACGACCGCACGTCGCTGGGTTATCCCACCGTGCCCGAGATCTTGTACGGCTTCGGCGCCTCGGTCAACTACAAACGCTGGGACTTCTCGTTCTTCTTCCAGGGCACGGCGCGCGTCTCGCTGCGCATGTACGACATGCACCCGTTCCGCGACAATCAGTATTCGGGCTTCAACATGACGCAGTACGTTGCCGACGACCACTGGTCGGAAGCCGATCCCAATCCCAATGCCGCCTATCCGCGCCTGGATTACCGCTACAACGCCAACAACACGCAGACCTCGTCGTTCTGGATCAAGAACGGCAGCTACCTGCGCCTGAAGAGCGTCGAACTGGGTTTCACGTACAAAAGCCTGCGCGCCTATCTGGCCGGCACGAATCTGTTCATCATTTCGCCCTTCAAATACTGGGACCCCGAAATGGGAAGCGGCAACGGCTTGAAATACCCGTTGCAGCGCGTGGTGAAACTCGGCCTTCAGTATAACTTCTAAAATTCGAGCGACATGAAAAAAATCATATCCATTTTGCTGTTTGCGTGCGCCGGAGCGCTTGCCGCGTGCGATTTCCTCGACGTGGTTCCCGAGGGGCAGGCGACGCAGGAGGACATCTTCAAAACCTCCAAGGAGGCCCGCAAGTACCTCAATACGCTCTACACCTACGCCCCCAACATCGCGGCCTACCGCTACATGCCCGACTTCTGCGCCGGCGACGACATTATCACCGCCACCAACGGCCAGACCCGTTATTTTCCCTACAAGAGCATGCTCTACAACGAGGAGAACGCCAGCCAGACCTACTACGGTCTGTGGGACGCGACGACCTCTTCCCCGTCCGGGCGCACGAACTACGACATGTACAAGGGCATCCGCTACTGTTACATTATGATCGACAATATCGACGCAGTCCCGGGCATCTCGCCGTCCGTGGCCGACGAGTTCAAGGGCGAAGCCTATTTTCTGATCGCCTATTACCACTGGGTGCTGCTGACTCACTACGGCCCGGTCATCCTCGTCAGGGGGCAGCTGGACATGGGGCTTCCCGAGGAGCAGGTCTATGTGGCCCGCAGTCCGTTCGACGAATGCGTGACGTTCATCGCCGAGACCTACGACCGCGCGGCCGATTTGCTGCACGGGTATCCGACGCGTCCCGATGCCGACCTGGGGCGCGCCACCTCGGTGGCGGCCAAGGCGATGAAGGCCCGGCTGCTGCTCTATGCCGCCAGTCCGCTCTGCAACGGCAACACGGAGTTCTACGCGCGTTTCCGCAACAACGACGGCACGCCGCTGATGAGCCAGACCTACAATCCCGAAAAGTGGAAGTGGGCGCTCGACGCCTGCCAGGAAGCGATCACGCTGGCCGAGGACAACGGGCACAGGCTCTACGAAAGCCCGAACGCGACTGCGGCTGCAACCGCTGCCGAGCGCGGCGAGATCAACTACCACGACTGCTTCGTCGAACCGCTCTGGAACACGGCCGAGTACCTTTGGGCGATGGGCGACCAGACCGGCATCGAGCACTTGCAGCGTTACGGAGGCGCGCGCCTGAAGCTGCCGTACAGTACCGACGGCTTCTGCATCAACATCGTTCCGACGTTCGAGTGCGTGGAGATGTACTACACGCACAACGGTCTGCCGTGGGACCGAGACCCCGAGACCATGCATATCGACCCCTATGCCTATAATGCCGAAAAGGAGACTGCCAACCTCCATGTCTACAAGGAGCCGCGCTTCTATGCGTCGGTGGGCTACGACCGCGGCAAGTACGCCATCAACGGCGAGGAGTTCATTCTCAAATGCCGCGCCGGCGAGATGCAGGGCAGCGTGCTCGACGCCTCGAAGGAGTACCAGAGCTGTACGGGCTACATTCTCAAGAAGTGGATTCACCGCCAGTCGGCCTTCAACTACGACACCAAGTCGTGGACCTACCGCAAGTACGCCTATCCTTACATCCGCCTTGCGGAACTCTATTTGAGCTATGCCGAGGCCGATTTCGAATACAACGGGTCGTTGAGCGACGCGAGCCTCAATTACCTGAATCTGGTCCGCCGCCGCTCGGGGCTGCCCGATTTCAAGGATTCGTGGGCCTTGGCCGGGGGCATTCCCACCGGCGACGAACTGCGCAAGGTGCTGCACCGGGAGCGTTCGATCGAACTGCTGATGGAGGGCATGCGCTACCACGACCTGCGCCGTTGGAAAGAGGCGGGCGAAGCGATGTCCCGGCGTCCCAAGGCGTGGAACCTCGACGGCAGGACGGCGGCCGATTTCTACCGGGTCTCCACGATGAAGGAGAGCGGCGTCCGCACGTTCGAATCCCCCAAGACCTACTGGATGGCCATTCCGTTGAGCGAAATCAATATCAACTACAACCTCGTGCAGAATCCCGGTTACTAACCTTAATAATCCGATTGCGATGAAGAATCTTGCGATATGCCTCCTGCTTCTGCTGGGAGCCGTAGGGTGCGGCGACGATTACGTCGTCTACGAGACGGTGGACACTATGGTCTGCATCCCGAAGAACGATTTCCAGGTCCTCGAATACGATGCCGCTTCGGGCCAAGCGTGCGTTTACGATCTCTATCTTTACAAGGGCGGTTACAATGACGACGGAATCACCGTGAAACTGGTGGTCGACCCCTCCGTGCTCGATGTCTATAACGTGGAAAGCGGACTCGAACTGAAGGTGATGCCCGACAGGTATTTCGCCTTCGACCCCGAAGTGCGCTTGTCGGGGGACAGGGTCATGGACCGCGCCGAAATCCGCTTCGATGCCGCTTCGATGCTTGCCGACGGCATTGATTCCTCCTATGTGCTGCCGCTTTCCGTCAGGGCCGATGATCAGGGCAAGGTGCGTCCCGAAAAGAACAGCGTAATCATCCGGGTCGTGATGAAATAACCGTGATGCGGAGGAGGTCCGGCCTCCTCCGCATCCTCAATGCAAAAAAATATGTCAAAATTCTACATGCGGCTTCTGTCGGTGTGCCTCGCCGCCCTTGTCCTGGCGGCCTGCTCCTCCTCGGAGGGCGGCGGTGACGACGGCCCGACCGCCGGACAGATCCCCGATAAGGCCGGAATGACGGTGAAGGGAATCGTGAAGGACAGCGCCGGCAATGGCATTGCCGGGGTGGTGGTGAGCGACGGCCTGGAGGTGACGGCGACCGACGAACGGGGGATTTACTATCTGGCCTCCGACCTCGCGCGGCGCAATTTCGTCTTTGTCTCCGTGCCTGCCGACTGCGAGATTCCCGCCACGCAGGGCTGTCCGCGGTTCTACCGCAAAATCGACCGCAAACAGGCCGTCAACCGGGCCGATTTTACGCTGACACGACGCAAGACTCCGTCCGACCGCCATTCGCTGATCGTTATGGCCGACATTCAGCTGGCTGCCGATAACACGTCGGTGGATTCCTATCTCGGTCATGTCGTTCCCGATGTGCTGAAAACCGTGCAGGGGCTTCCGACGGAGGTTTACGGAGTCAGCCTGGGCGACCTGGTCTGGAACGATATGTCGCTTTTCCCGAAGTACCGTCAGGGGCTGGAGACGCTTGGCTTCACGACCTTCAGCCTGCCGGGCAACCACGATCACGATCCGGCCGAGTTGACCGATTCGCTCGCCTTGCAGAGCTACGAACGCTATTTCGGTCCGGCGAACTACTCGGTGAACATCGGGAAAATCCATTATCTGTTCCTCGACAACATCCTTTTCGACCATGCGCCGACCGCCGAAGAGGAGTATACGATCGGTCTTACGGACGAAATTTGCCGTTGGATCGAAGCCGATTTGCGCTACGTTCCGGCGGGCAGCACGCTCGTCGTCTCGTCCCATTGCCCGATTCTCTATCACACGAAGAACACCGCAGCGCGCAACCACCGCAATTTCCAGCGTTTCCTCGATGCGATAAGCCCCTATAAGGTCCATGCCTTCGGGGGGCACAAGCACTACCATGACATTTACCGTTACGACGACGGACGCAAGGTCATGCACTGCATCGCCCGCACGCCGGGCGACCTGTTCATCAACGGCGACGTCAACTGCGACGGCACGCCGCGCGGCTATGCCGTGGTCGAGGTCGATGGCGAACGGCTCTCGTGGTATTACAAGCCGGCGGGCGGGAAGCGCGATATGCAGATGCGCCTCTATGCACCCGGACGCACCAATTCGGCCTGTGTCTATGCCAATGTCTGGGGTTATGACACGGCCTGGAGCGCCGTGGAGTGGATTCCCGCTTCGGGCGGGCAGGCGGTGGCGATGGAGCGGACGCAGCGCACCGATCCCTATTACGAGGAGGTGCTGGCGACGGGTGTGCGCGGAGGGACGCCGACCAATACGTGGCATATGTTCCGGGTCGATCCGGGCAGCGAGCGGGGCGGCATGGTGCGGGTCACCGACAGTTTCGGGCATACCTACGAATCGTCCGTGTCCTGGTAAATACGACATTCGAACAAAACCTTAAATACAACTTCAACGATGAAGAGACTTTTTCTTTTTCTGACCGTCGCGGCAGCCGTTTGCTGTGCGGCGTGCAGCGACGATCCCGAGGTCGCCGAATCCAACCTTTCACTGCTCGAGGATAACGTGACGTTCGATATGTTCGGAGGGCGCAGCGTCCTTGAAATCACGGCCGATTCGCCGTGGACGGTCTCCTGCGACGACGATTGGTGCCGCACCAACGTCGCCGAAGGTTCGCACACGAAGAAGATCGTTCTGACGGTCGACCAGAGTTTCCTGCCCGAGGAGCGCACGACCGCGGTGCGTTTTTACGCCGCGGGCGAAGAGAAGCACACCGTGACCGTGACGCAGGAGAAGTTCGAGCCGATCCTCGTGCTGGCGGAGAACGGCGCCGATATAACCGTCTACGGCGCCGGGAGCGAACCGGCCCTGAACCTGCGTGCATCCGTGGCATGGAAAATCGAGGGCGCGACCGACTGGTGCGCCGTGTCGCAGTCCGAAGGGACGAAAAGTTCGGTCGTGAAACTGTTGCTGACCGACGACGGCGAGGGCGTGCGTCCGCGCAGCGCGACGCTGACCGTCTCCTCCGAGATGGAGGGCGTCGAACCGCAGCAGGTGACCGTCGTGCAGCGGTCGACCGGAGCGAATACGGTCGTGGTCCGGGCGGGTGAAACCCGTGCGTTTCCGGCGCGGCGCACCGACGGCGCGTATGTGAAGGGCGTTGCGGCGGACTGGGTCTGGACCACCGACGCAGAGTTGCTTTCGGGGCTTGACTACGACGCTTCCCGGAATGAAATCACCTGCACTGCGGCCAAGTCGAAGCAGGGCAGCGGGCTGGTCGCGCTGTTCGACGCCGGAGGCGCGGTTGTCTGGTCGTGGCTGGTCTGGGTCGTGGACAAGATGCCTTCGGACGTGACCGTCGGCGGTATCGCCTGGCAGGACCGCAATGTCGGGGCCGAATACCATTCGGCCGACCCGAAGGCCTGTGTGCAGGATTTCCGCTCCTACGGACTGTTCTATCAGTGGGGCCGCAAGGAGCCGTTCATCGGCGCGAAGATCCTCTCGAAGAACAAATATTACGAGGGGCATGCGGAGTATCCCGATGCTTTCGGCGCGATGACGCGCGAGGTGGTTTTCAACGCCTCCCGCACCGCCGGCTGGCAGGTCAGCGGCGAGGAGATGACAGCCGCAACGGCAAACGGCAATCCGACGACGTTCTATACCCGGTCGTCCGCAGCGATGTCCGAAGGCTGGACCGAGGGCGGCAAGGGGCTGAACGATCCCTGCCCGGTGGGATACCGGGTGCCGACGGCGGCCGAATGGCAGTCGCTGCTTGCCTACGTGGACGGCAACGCCGCCAAGAACCAGGACTCGGGCGACACGTACAGCCGCTGGTATGCGCTCAATTCGGGCGGAACCCTCATCGGCCCGTCGACGATGTTCCGCAAGGGCGATAACGGCCGCATCCACTATCCGGGGCGTTCGGCAGCCTATTGTTCGTCGACGCTCGCCGGCGGCAAGCCGCTCCCGATGTACGACTGGAAGGCGGGCGACGCCACGGGCGAGGGGACCTATTACGAACGGAAGATGACCACAGCCTACGGCATGCGCTGCGTGAAGGAGTGACGCCGCTGCGATCGCGGGGGCTTCGGGCGGGAGTGAGTTTATTCCGTTCCGAAGCCCTTTTTTTGCGGTATTTTCATTACCTTCGCATGTCTTTTCAAACTTTTACCGATGAAAAATAGCATCTTTACCGTATTGGCGGCCCTCGTGCTGTATCCCGCCGGGGCGCAGCCCGTCACCCCGCAGGACCGGCGGCGCGCCGCGGAACTGGTCGAACGCATGACGCTCGACGAAAAGATCGGCCAGCTGGTCCAGCAGCGCGGAGGCGGCGCCGTCACGGGACCCGACAAGACGGAACTTTCCGTCGAACGGCTGGTCCGCGAAGGGCGCTGCGGCAGCGTATTCAACATCAAGTCCTTCGAGGAGACCGAGCGGTTGCAGCGGATCGCCGTCGAGGAGAGCCGGCTGGGCATCCCGCTGTTGATCGGCGCCGATGTGATCCACGGTTTCCGGACGATCTTCCCGATCAACCTCGCCGTCGCCGCCTCGTGGGACCCTGCCGCCGCGGAGTCGCTGGCCCGCGTTTCGGCTCCCGAAGCCTCGGCCATGGGCATCCATTGGACCTTTTCGCCGATGTGCGACGTTTCGCGCGACCCCCGGTGGGGCCGTGTCTCCGAGGGCGCGGGCGAAGACCCCTATCTGGGCGCGCGTGTCGCCGAAGCGATGGTGCGGGGCTATCAGGGCGACTTGTCCGACCCCTCGTCGGTCCTTGCCTGCGTGAAGCATTTCGCCGCCTACGGCGCTCCGCAGGCCGGGCGCGAATACCATGCGGTCGATATGTCCGAGCGGGTTTTCCGCGACAGCTACCTGCCGCCTTACCGGGCGGCGCTCGATGCCGGGGCCGCGACGGTGATGACCTCGTTCAATGACCTCGACGGCGTTCCGGCCACGGCCAACCGCTGGCTGATGCGCGACCTGCTGCGCGACGAACTGGGCTTCGGCGGATTCGTGGTGACCGACTACGGCACGATCGGCGAAATGAAAGCTCACGGCGCGGCGGGCGACGATGCGCAGGCTGCCGAACTGGCCCTGCGCGCCGGGGTCAACATGGACATGATGAGCGCCGCCTACCTGTTTCATGCCGCCGAACTGGTGCGGGAGGGGCGTATCCCGGAGTCGCTGATCGACAGCCTTTGCTGCGAGGTGCTGGCCGTGAAGTTCCGCCTGGGGCTGTTCGACGATCCTTTCCGCTACCAGGCGAAGGAGCGCGAGAAGTGCTATTACGCCCTGGAACATCTCGATGCCGCGCGCCGCGTGGCCCGCAGTTCGATGGTGCTGCTGGAGAACCGCGGCGGCGTGCTGCCCCTGAAAAAGGGGAGCCGGATCGCGCTGGTGGGACCTTTCGCCGATTCCCGGTGGGACCTGATCGGCTCGTGGGTTCATTTCGCCGAGGCCGGCCGGACCTCGACCTTTCTCGACGGACTGCGGGCGCGTTTCGGAGCCGACCGTGTGACCTATGCCCGCGGATGCGACCCGCACAAGGCCCTCGAAGGCGGTATTTCGGAGGCGGTGGCCGCAGCCGCGAAGTCGGACGTGGTGCTGGTCGCGCTCGGATTGAAGGCGGGGGAGAGCGGCGAGGCGGCAAGCCTTGCGTCGCTTGCGCTGCCCGACGCGCAGCGTGACCTGCTGGAGAGCTTGAAGCAAACCGGGAAACCGATTGTCGTCCTGCTGGTTACGGGCCGTCCTATGGAGCTGGCCCGTGAAGCGGAACTTGCCGACGCCCTGCTGCTGACCTGGTATCCGGGCACGATGGCGGGCGAGGCGCTGGCCGATGTCGTGTCGGGCGATTACAACCCTTCGGGGCGTTTGCCGATGACCTTTCCCCGCACGGTGGGGCAGATTCCGATCCATTACGACATGAAGAGCACGGGACGTCCGGCCGACGAGTCGGGCAAGCCCAACAAATACACTTCGCGCTATCTCGACGTACCCAATTCGCCGCAGTATTGTTTCGGCTACGGGTTGAGCTACACGACGTTCGGTTATTCGGACCTGCGGGTGCTGACGCCCGAAACCGCCGTCGGCGGCGAGGTTCGCGTGTCGGTCCGCGTGACCAACACGGGCGGCCGCGACGGCGAGGAGGTCGTGCAGCTCTACGTGCGCGATCTGCTGTCCGGTGTGACGCGTCCGGTTCGTGAACTGAAAGGTTTCCGGAAGGTCATGCTTCGCGCCGGGGAGAGCCGCGAGGTGACCTTCACACTGACGCCCGACGACCTTTCGTTCTGGCGTCTCGACAAAAAGTGGGGCCAGGAGCCGGGCGACTACCATGTCTGGGTAGGGCACGACTCCGACTGCACGCTCGGCGGCAGTTTCCGGATCACCGAATGATTCGTCTCTCCGGCACGGCGGCCGACGCCGCGGGTGCGGGACAGCTGCAAGGGAGCAGCGGCTTCGGCCGCCGCTCCCTTTTCCGTGCCCGGCGGGACGGTCCGGATGTCCCGGAAAAACCCGTTCGGAGATGTTTCGGACAAAAGGTTCCGGGGAATGGCTGGGCTTTCGCAAATTTTTTCTACCTTTGGAGGTCAAAACAGTACGCAATGATGGATTTGAAGACGATACGTGCCGAACTGCGCAAGCTGACCGCGATTGTCGACGGCTGGGAGCCTTCCGGGGAGATTCCGGCCCTCGAACGCGACCTGGCGCTGGAAAAACTGCGGACGCTCTACGATGCGGTGCGCTTTACGGAGGTGGAATCCCTTCCGGAATTCCCGGTTGCGGAGACGGAGCCTGCGGCGGCTCCGGTGCCCATCGACCTCGGGGCGGTGCTTTCGCTCGACCCGACGGACGAAGCCGTGTTCGAACCCGGTCCCGATGCCGTTTCAGGACCCGCGTTCGATGCGGAGGCGGAACCCGCAGAGCCGTTTTCCGAACCCGATACGACGGTCGCGGCCGATTCTGCCGGGGCGTTTGCCGGGGGGAATCCCGATACGGAGACGCCCGGAATGGCGGAGCCTGCGGTGTCGGATTCCGAGCCGGAACTTGAGGGGGAATCCGGATTTGAGCCTGATCCCGAAGCGGCGTCCGAAGCCGCATTCGTCGCCGGAGAATCCGAACCGGCCGCCGAATCCGGGCCGGTCGCTGCGCCTGAATCCGAGGCTGCGGCTGAACCGTCTGCGAAGCCGGTCGCTGCGGCTGAATCGGCCGTCGTTCCGGAACCCGCTCCTGCGCCAGCTCCGGAACCCGCTCCTGCGGAGAAACCCCAATACATCGCGCCCACGCTGTTCGGGCTGGAGGAGGAGACCGTCCGCCACCGTCACAAACAGCGCGTCATCATGTCGCTCTACGATACGCCCGCGCCCGCCGAAAAGCCCGCAAGGCCCGAAACGGCGGAAAGACCGGCGGAGCGTCCCGAACCCGCTGCCCGCCCCGAACCCGCTGTGACGCTCGAACCCGCTGCCCGTCCCGAACCCGCTGCGACGCCCGGACCGACTGTCCGTCCCGGGTTTGCCGCGACTCCCGAACCGGCGGCTGCGCCTGCGTCCGCAGGTCCCGGGCCGCAGTCCGGAACGTCCGTGCCGCAGTCCGCGGCGGAACCCGTCACCGTTTCGGAAGCGCCTGCCGCCGCCGAGCCGGAGGAGGCCGAATCCGGAGCGAAGGAGGTTGCGGTCCCTGTCGGGGCCGTGCTGGGCGAGGTGATCAACCACGACGTGCAGACGCTGGCCGATACGATCGCTCCGCGGCGCGACATGGCTTCGGAACTGCGCCGCGGCGAACCGGTCGCCGACCTTCGCAACGCCATCGGCATCAACGACAAGTTCCTGCTGATCCGCGATCTGTTCGGCGGCGACGGCGAAGCCTATGAAGAGGCGATCGCGACGCTCAACGCCTTCGACGATTTCGACGAGTGCATGATCCACATTGCCGAGAACTACGCCTGGAATCCCAATTCGGACGGCGCGAAGTTTATGATGGAACTGCTCGAACGCAAATTCGCCTGACACGATGGCCAAACTCTATATCGTACCTACGCCGATCGGGAATCTGGACGACATCACGCTGCGCGCGGTGAACGTCCTGCGCGAGGTGGATTTCATCCTCGCCGAGGACACGCGCACGACGTCGTTCCTGCTGAAGCACCTCGGCATCGAGCAGAAACTCCGTTCGCACCACAAGTTCAACGAGCACGCCACGGTCGAAATGGTCGCCGGGGCGATCGCCGCGGGACGCAATGCCGCCCTGGTGTCGGACGCCGGGACGCCCGGCATTTCGGACCCCGGGTTCCTGTTGGTGCGCACGTGCGTCGAGGCGGGGATCGAGGTCGAGACGCTGCCCGGCGCCACGGCGCTGATTCCGGCGCTGGTGCAGAGCGGGTTTCCGTGCGACCGTTTCTGCTTCGAGGGCTTCCTGCCCCAGAAGAAGGGGCGGATGAAGCAGTTGCAGGCGCTTGCCGGCGAGGAGCGCACGATGATTTTCTACGAATCACCCTACCGCGTGGTCCGGTGTCTCGAGCAGTTCGCCGAGGTTTTCGGTGAAGACCGCCGGGTTTCGGTGTCGCGCGAGATCACCAAGAAGTTCGAGCAGACCGTGCGCGGAACCGTCGCCGAGGTGCTCGGGCATTTCCGCACGACCGAACCCAAGGGCGAGTTCGTGATCGTCGTGGCCGGAAAACCCAAAGTCCGCCGCGTCCGGGAGGACGGGGAGGAGTAACTCAAATCGAAACGCAATTGATGGAAGAGAACCGTACAGACGATACACAAAAGGTAAAACGTTCGTTTTCGGCGTGGCTCGGGGAGTTGCGCGAATTTATGAAGGGCCGTTTCAGCCTCGACGAGGACAAGGCGCAGCGCGACGAGGTCGTGGCCTCCGTCTCGAAGGGCGTGGAGTTCCGCGGCGTCAACCTCTGGGTGCTGATCTTCGCCACGATGATCGCCTCGCTGGGCCTGAACGTCAATTCGGCCGCGGTGATCATCGGCGCGATGCTCATTTCGCCGATCATGGGCCCGATCATGGGTGTCGGCCTCGCGCTGGGCATCAACGATTTCGAACTGCTCAAGAAGTCGCTGCGCAACCTGGCGCTGATGTTCATCGTCGCCATCATCACCTCGACGGTCTATTTCTTCATCTCGCCGCTCTCGTCGAACAGCAGCGAGCTGCTGGCGCGCACCGTGCCTACGACCTACGACGTGCTGATCGCCCTGTTCGGCGGCCTGGCGGGCATCGTGGCGCAGACGCGGCAGGACCGCACGTCGACCGTCATTCCCGGCGTGGCCATCGCCACGGCCCTCATCCCGCCCCTCTGTACGGCGGGCTTCGGACTGGCCACGGGGCAGTTCCGCTTTTTCATCGGCGCCTTCTACCTCTTCTTCATCAATTCGGTGTTCATCGCGCTGGCGACCTATGCCATGGTGCGTTTTCTGCAATACGAGAAGAAGGTCTTCATCGACAAGGTCCGCGAGCGCACGGTCAAGCGGCTGATGATGGTCATCACGCTGGTGACCTTCATCCCGAGCGTCGTCATCGGGTTCCACATGGTCCGCGTCTCGTTGTTCGAGGCCGTGGCCGACAAATACGTGTCGCAGGTCTTCAACTTTCCGCATACCCGCGTGATCGAGTGCAACAAACACTACGCGCAGGGCAAGAACCCCTCGCAGATCGAGCTGCTGCTCGTGGGCGAGCCGCTGGGCGAGGAGGTGATCGAGAATGCCCGTACGCAGATGCGCAATTTCGGGCTGGAGGAGGCCGAACTGGTCGTCCGGCAGGCCAATACGGAGGACAAGGTCGACGTGGTTTCGCTTCAGAAGAGCTATCAGGAGCTGCTGGAGGAGAAGAACCGCCGGATCGGCGAGATGTCTTCGCAGCTGAAACGCTACCGGGTGACCAACGTCGAGGTGAACGACATCTCGCGCGAAGTGGGGGCCATGATGGACAACATCGGGGCCATTTCGCTGACCAAGGGCATCACCTTCGACGTCGAGGGCACGCCCGGCGATACGACGCTCGTGTGCGTGGTGACGCCCCGGGATTCCGCGCTTCCGGTCGACCGTGAAACGCTGATCCGCTGGTTGAGAATCCGCACCAAGGTCGAGAACGTCAAACTTTTCGTGGAACCCTAATCCGGGCGGCAGGCATGAAACGAACCGATCTGACCATTTTGCAGCGCTTCTGGCTGGAGACCCTTTGGCTGGGCGCACGCGTGTTCGCCGTGATGCCTTACTGGTTCAAGTACTACGTCGTCGAAAACCTGCTTTTCGTCCTGCTCTACTACTGCCTGCGCTACCGCATGAAGGTCGTCAAGACCAACCTGCGGAACTCGTTCCCCGAGAAGAGCGAACGCGAACTGGCCGTCATCCGGCGGCGGTTCTACCGCACGCTGTCCGAAATCTTCGTCGACACGATCAACATGGCCTACATGAACGAGGAGAAGGGGCGGACGGTGCTTACGGTCAAAGACGTGGAGAAACACGTGGAAGCGGTGCACGGCCGCGACTGGATCGCCATGACGGCCCATTTCGGCTGCTGGGAGTACTGCTCCTACTGGGGGCTTTACGAGCGGTCGCAGATGCTGGTCGCCGTCTACCATCCGCTGCGCAGCAAGGTGATGGAGGAACTCTACCGGCGGCTGCGCAATTACGAAAATTCGATGACCGTCTCGATGAAGGAGAGCCTGCGTTTCTACCTGCGCAACCGGACCGGAGGCATCGCCGGCAAGAACCTCGTGATGGGGCTTATCGCCGACCAGAATCCCCCGCGGCGGCCCGACAGCCGTTGGTTCCGCTTCCTCAATCAGGATACGATCTTCTTCGACGGTGGCGAGAAACTGGCCCTGCGCTGCAACCTCCCGGTCTACTTCGTGAAGATGAGCCGCCTGCGGCGGGGACGCTACGAAATGTCCTTCGAACTGATTTATGACGGCAAAGAGGAGGTCGCCGAATACGAAATCACGCAGCGTTACGTTCGTAAGTTGGAGCGGATGATCTGCGAGTGTCCCGAACTGTGGATGTGGTCGCATCGCCGCTGGAAGCACAAACGAACTCATGCCGGTCGCTAAAATTATCATACTCAACTGGAACGGTGCGGACCACCTGCGTCGTTTCCTGCCGTCGGTCGTGGCCGCCGGCGTCGAGGTCATCGTCGCCGACAACGGTTCGACGGACGACTCTCTTGCGGCGCTCGCCGCCGGGTTTCCGTCGGTCACGGTCCTGCGCATGGACCGCAACTACGGCTTTGCCGGAGGCTACAACCGCGCATTGGAGTATATCGAGGCCGATTATTACCTGCTGCTGAACTCCGATGTCGAGACCCCCGAGGGGTGGCTTGCGCCGATTCTCGACTGTCTGGACCGGAATCCCGACGTGGCGGTCGCCGCGCCGAAGCTGATCTCCTGCGCCGACCGCACGGAGTTCGAGTATGCGGGGGCTGCGGGCGGTTTCATCGACTACCTGGGCTATCCCTTCTGCCGGGGGCGCATCCTGCGCTGCGTGGAGAAGGACCGGGGCCAGTACGACGACGAGCGCGACGTGTTCTGGGTGAGCGGCGCGGCTTTCTGCTGCCGGGCCGACGTGTTCCGTGCGCTGGGCGGCTTCGACGGCGATTTCTTCGCCCACATGGAGGAGATCGACCTCTGCTGGCGGATGCAGCTGGCGGGTTACCGGGTGCGGATCGTGCCCCGGAGCAGGGTCTACCACCTGGGCGGCGGCACGCTCCAGACCGATTCTCCGGCCAAGGTCTTCTACAATCACCGGAACAATCTCGCCATGCTTTACAAGTGCGCCTCGCCCGCACAGCGGCTTTGCGTGGCCGTTGCGCGCCCGGCGCTCGACCTGCTCGCCGCGCTGTCCTACCTCATGCAGGGCCGCCGGGACAACTTCCGCGCCGTGTTCCGCGCCTGGGGCGACTTCATCCGCTGGCACGGGGCGCTGGCCCGCAAACGGCGTGAGATCCGCGCGAACCGCAAGGGCTCCGCCGCGGAAAACATCTACCGCGGCTCGGTGGTGCTGCGCTATCTTTTCGGCCGGCGGACCTTCGGCGGCATGATGCGCTGACGCGGAGCCGATGTCGTCGTTTTCGCAACGGGACTTGTGCGATCTTCGTTTTTTGCGTATCTTTCTGAAAAATACCCTCGCTTATGATACGTGCGGCTCTTCTGTTGTCGGCAGTCGTGTGTTTTTTGCAGCCTTTTCGCGCGTCGGCGACAGGGCAGGCTGCCGAACGGCTTGTC
>OGFZ01000807.1_pt1 | contig 16600 bp, 19 predicted proteins | sample 1571081 | NCBI WGS metagenome assembly OGFZ01 (sample SAMEA2582039, study PRJEB24529) | metagenome | biome: Human gut stool | place: China | collected 2011
GGATGCTGAAGGTATTAAAACTACTTAGAATGGTGAGGCTGTAATGGTATTAGGAAAAGTAAGTGATTTTTTAATCAAGCATCAAAGATTGTTAACGTACTTAAGTATTTTTGCTGCGTTAATGTTATTAATGCGCTTAGTGTATGATGATGTTTTGATTGACCATGATAATCCCATCGTTTTAGCAATCTTTATAGGAATACTAGTTCTTTGGACCCTAGCATCTTACCTTAATCGAAGACAGCATATGCTATCCCATCTTACAGAGTTCGAAACTTATTAACGTCTATGCTGTAGACTTAGATTATCGTTTTATTGCGGTTAATAAGAATGATATTCGGCTCATGGAAGAAATCTTTTATTTCACTCCCAAAATTGGTGACTTTCCAATGAATTATCTTAATAGTGAAGATGCTGCGCGTTTAAAAGCAAATGTTGATCGTGCGAAAAAGGGTGAAACATTTATATTTATGGATACTATTAAGACAGGCGACAAAACGCTTTACTGGCAAAATATGTATTCTCCCATTTATAACAATCGCCAAAAAGTGATTGGTGTTTTTTGTTTTGTTCTTGATGTTACAGAGCAGAGACTTCATGAACTTGAAATACAGAGGATGGCATACGAAGATGTTTTAACACGGGTTCATAATCGACGATATATTGAGCTTGCTTTTGAGGAATGTCTGACACGTAAAGAAGAACAAATTACGGTTATTATATCTGATTTGGATAAATTCAAGGAAGCAAATGATACCTTTGGACATGCTACGGGAGATAAGATTCTAATTGAATTTGGTGATATTTTAACGAAGATAATGCCTGAAAGTGCTGTAATAGCAAGGTTAGGTGGAGATGAATTTGCGGTTTTACTCCCTGGAGTTTCTGAAAATCAAGCTGAATTTTTAATAAAACTTGTTCAAGCAGAAATGACTCTCAAAGATATGGGGATTACAGCATCTTTAGGTGCTTATACGGACTCTTATCAATCACATAAAAACTTCGTTGATTTTTTTGCAATAGCTGATAAGAAAATGTACGAAAATAAAAGTCAGAAAGGAAAATCAAATGTTTGACATTATTCTAGTCGATGACGGTAGTGGAGCTGATTTTGCACCGTTATTTGCAATAGCGCAGAGTAACTATGCTTGTCATTTGCAAAGACACGCTGATAATAAAGGAAAAGGTCGTGCTTTAAAAACGGCTATTTCATATATTTTGGACAATTTTCCTAATGCCAAAGGAATTGTGACGATTGATTCTGATGGTCAACATACCTACGAAGACATGATGAAATGTTTGGCTGAATTTTTGCAACATCCTGATAGTTTGGTGCTGGGTGTTAGAACATTTGAAAAATCTGTTCCTTTACGTAGTAAATTTGGAAATTTATTGACAAGAGACGTCTTGGGGGCTATGACAGGTATGAACGTTTCTGATACGCAAACGGGGCTTCGTGTGATTCCTATGTCATGGTTGCCAAAACTCTTAACCGTGGAGGGTGAACGGTATGAATTTGAGATGAATATGTTACTTGAGGCAAAAGAGGACAATATTCTGATTTGTGAAGTTGGCATTGCAACGATTTATTTGGATGAAAATCAGTCGTCGCATTTTGATGCGATTCGTGACTCGATTAGAATTTACAAGGTTTTCTTCAAGTACATTTTTTCAGCATTGTTTTCCTTCTTGGTTGATATTGTTGCTTTTACGATTTTAATTTCTTTGTTTAATGGATTGAGTTTTAGTGCGGTGACGTTAGCTTCGATTTTAGCGCGTGCGATATCATCTGTTGTTAATTTCACCTTGAATCATAAGGTGGTCTTTAAACGAGGTCAATCAAATAGTGCGATAAAATACTTCACTTTGGTGGTAGTACAGATTGTTTTGTCAAGTTTATTGGTAACAGTTCTAGGAAATGCCTTGACGACGCTGCCAATTTCATTGGTGAAGATTTTAGTTGACGGTACACTTTTCTTTGTCAGTTATTTTGTGCAAAAACATTTGATTTTTAGTGGAGGTGAGAATGAAGACTAGTAAGAGGATACTCTATTTCGTTGCATTTGTAACGACTGCCTTTTATTTAACTTGGCGTTTGGTGGCGACTATTCCGTGGCATGATTCATGGTTTGCGCTGATCTTTGGGATTTTATTGTGGGGAAGTGAGGTAGTTTCAGCCATTACAGGCTACATTCTCATTTGGAATAAGCAAAAGGACTTTGAGCTTGAAAAGCCTGAGATTGCTAAGGAGCGTTACCCAGATGTGGATGTTTTGATTGCAACGCATAATGAGGATCCAGAGTTGCTTTATAAGACGATTAATGCCTGCACTTTTATGGAATATCCTGATAAGTCTAAGGTGCATATCTACGTCTGTGATGATACCAATCGTCTAGAAGTTGCCAAATTGGCTGATGAGCTTGGTGTTGGTTATTTTGGTTTGGCGGATAATAAAGATGCCAAATCAGGAAACTACAATAATGCTTTACGTCAGACGTCATCACCTTTGGTGGCGACATTTGATGCGGATATGATTCCTTATCGTGAATTCCTGTTGGAAACTGTGCCTTATTTTGTTGAACAAGTTGAGGCTTATGAAAATGGTGACGATTATGATAAGTCAAAAGTTGGTTTGATTCAAACGCCACAAAGTTTTTACAATGCTGATATTTTCCAATTTAACTTGTTTTCAGAATCAACCTTACCAAACGAACAAGATTTCTTTTCCAAAGAAATTAATGTTTGCAATAATTCGCACGGTGCAGCGGTTTATACGGGGTCTAATACGCTTATTTTCCGCAAGGCGATTGAAGATGTTGGTGGTTTTCCGACAGATACCATTACGGAGGATTTCGAGCTAGGTGTTCGGATGAATGCGGCTGGTTATGTAAATTATTCGACGAAAAGTCCAATGGCTAGCGGGTTAACGCCAACAGATTTGAAGAGTGTCATCAAACAGCGCGCGCGCTGGGGACGTGGCGTTATTCGCAGTAGCTACAATATGAATATCTTCTTTAATCCCAAATTGACAAAGGGGCAAAGAATTGTTTATATTAATGGCTATCTTTATTGGTGGTCTTTCTTTAGACGGTTATTGTATATCTTGGCACCGATTTTATATACGGTTTTCCATGTGCGTGTGGTGGTGTCAAATATCTGGCTACTGTTCCTATTCTGGTTGCCAAGTTACGCATTGACACACTTGTCAATGCGAGAAGTCTCAAAACAATACCGAACACAGGTTTGGGGAGAAATTGTGGAAACGATTTTTGCTCCGTATTTGTTTATTCCCATGATGTTGGAGTCCTTTGGCATTAGCGATAAAAAATTTAAGGTGACACGTAAGGGAAATGATACGTCGTGGACGTTGTACCTTTATGCGCTTCCTTATCTTGTTTTATGGGGATTAGCCGTTTATGGTTTGGTGACTTTTAACTATGGAAAATTTGGTTCAGAGCTTTTTTATGGAAGTATTATCAGTTTTTGGTTGATTTATCATATCATCAATTTGACCTTTGCGATTTTCTGTGCGCTTGGTCGTCCGATTTATCGCTCAAGTGAGCGTTTTACTGTTGATGAAGCTATGGTTATTGAGGTTGATGATGATTCTTACCAAGTGAGAGTCTGTGATATTTCAGAAACGGGGATTTCATTCTATACGGATTTACCATTGTATTTGCCGAAAGAAAAAGAACTGACGCTTAATTTGCAATCACGTGATTACCATGCGAGGGTAAAAGGTCATGTTGTTCGTGTTTTTGCGATTGATAATGGTTGGCGCTACGGCGTTCAATTTTCAGAAATTCTTGAAGCTGATAAGCGCGAATTTTATCAGTACATTTATGACCGCATTAATCACAATCTTCCGAAGGAAAAAGACCCTTGGATGACAACATGGGATGATTTATTTGAGAACTTTAGTCAACGTTTCCAAAATAATGAACGTCCTGTTTCAGCCTATGACCAAGTAGCTTTTCCGAAAGTTCGTGTTAATGAAGAGGTTCAGGTTGCTGGAAAAAAATGCCAGCTTAGAAAGACAGATTATTATTACATGACATTTTCTGGAAAATTGACAAATCCTAAAAAAGGACCGAATGTCGCATTTACCTACAAAGATTTGCCAATTCAGTTGACTTTTGTGTCCTATGATATTGATAGAGACGAATCGCTTTATCGAGTAGCTTACCTGCTTTTAAAGCCTTAGCAAATGAATGGAGAGGGAGAGTATGATTAGTATTGCTAGATTACTGTTGTTCTTTGTGATTACCATGGGGTACAATGCCTTTTTCCGTAATACTGTGAAGATGAATCGCAGTCTGACATGGGTGTTTACATTTTCAGTCATTACATTGGTATTGTACCTTGGTAGTTTGTTAGGCTTTATGTTGCAGACCGTGTATGCCATTTCTGTTTTGGGCTGTCTTTTGAGTCTTTATTATCTTTGGGCGGTATGGAAAAAGAAATATCGCTTTGGGAGACTTGATTATATTGCGCTTGGAATGATGGCTTATTTGCTTTTGTTTGGAATAACGCTCTGGCATTCACCGCTTTTACATTATGATAATTTTACGCATTGGGCAACGATTGTAAAATTTTTCCATATCAATAATGCTTTGCCAACACAGCAGGATACGATTATTAGTTATTATACCTATCCTGTTGGAAGTTCACTTTTCATTTATTTTTTCACGACTATCGTAGGCTTTTCAGAAGGTAGTATGTTGGTCGGGCAATTCTTCTTGATTGCTTCCAGTCTTTATGCCATGTTTGCGGCACTTCGTGATGATCGACGTGTCTTAATGGTTAGCATGATTTTTGCTTCGTTTGCTGTTTTTAATACGTTCAACGTTGCTATTCGATTAAATAATTTGCTGGTTGATTTTCTGCTTCCGGCCTTGGCCTTGGCAGCCATAGCAGGTTGTTTTGTCTATCGTAATCGTTTCTGGTTTTTGTCGCTAAATACGGCGGTAATTCTTGGATTATTAAGTATCGTCAAAGTAAGTGGACTTTTCTTTGTCGCTCTCGTTTTAGTAGTTTATGTGGTTTGTATTGTGCGTTTACTTGTTCGTAAAAGAGCACGTTTAAAAGCACTAGTGCTGCTCATAATGACCTTGCTAGTCAGCTGTCTTCCTTTTGTTATTTGGCAAAAGCATGTGACGGATAATTTCCCAAATGCCTCAAGTGCCAAGCATGCGGTGTCCATGTCAGAACTTGGTCAGGTATTGACTGGAAATCTGTCAGGCGTCCCACAAAAAATTATCACTCTTTTTGTCAAATCGGTGTTTACGTTTGACAGTTTGGCAAGCAATGGAATTTTGATAATCAATCTGATTATGCTGATTGCCTTTATTGTGATTGGCATTCGTTTGAAATATAAGAAATTTGTCTTGTTGACTTGGGGATTTGTTGATATTTCGATTGTGACTTACTATATTGGCATTTTACTCATGTATCTGACAGCAATGCCGACTGATGAAGCGTTAGAATTAGCAGGATTTGAGCGCTATGCTTCGAGCATCGTTATCTTTGCTTTTGGTTGTTTGACCATGGCTTTAGCATGGGTAATGGACAAGTGTCTGTATGAAAAAATCATTAGTAAACGTAATGCTAGGTCTTACAAGAGCTTATTTAATAAACACTTGTACCAATACGCGAGCCTTGTTTTGACAGTTTATGCCATTGGAATGTTCTTGTCAGAAAATAATAGCATTGTTTACAATAACAATCAGGAAACAAACGAGGTCGTAAAAGAAATTCATCAGTTTACTGGAAGTCAGAGTAATTCGTCAACGGATAGAATTTTGGTTGTAACAGCAGATAAGGAGAATGTAGATAATTATTTTGTCCAATATGCTAGTCGTTATTATCTGTGGGATGTCAATGTTGATGCCAGAGAAAATTTTGTGACGGCTGACCAAGAATTTTTAGATTTAATGGCATCATACAGCGACAGCGCAACAAGTTATTACCTCGGCAATGAAAATATCGATACTAGAGATGGTTCCAATTTAACAGACGATGACTTTATTGCACTCTTAAAAACGTATGACGAAGTCTTGATTTTAGATGACCATTATACGTTTAATGCCTTGACGAAAAAACTATTTGGTCGGACATATTCCCCAGGATTGTATAAAGTATCAGATATTCTTGCTGGAAAAGGGTAAGTTTTCTAGCTTTATCAAGCATAAGTCTTGATATTTCAAATAAAATATTCTATTATAACAAAAAATATGTAGAAGGAGGCGGAGTTTGTGACTTCGCCTCTTGTAGTGCTCAAAAGACTTTCTTGAACATTGGAGAGGAAGCTAAGATAAGTCCGTTTGAATTATCTGCTCTACTCATCACACAAAGCGAGGTCCTTAAAAGATACAATCCACGTTCCACACACTCAACACTAGCATAGAAAGATCTCATATCCACAAAAGCAATATCAGATTTTGGTTCTCGTGAACAATCAAAATAGCCCATTATCTATCTCTTTTATAGTTGTTTTCCCAATATTCCCTTTCACCTTTTCCTATGCCTTCTGGTAGTTGCTTCAAACATTGTCCCATACTTTGATATTTAACAATTTCAGTTATTTCAGCCAAAGAAAGTCGATGAGATGCTCTGCTAAAGTCCGTATCGAAGTAATCAACCTCTTCTATTTCAACTAAAATCTCATAATTTTGACCAAGATAATATTTAATTTCAGACGGTACTAACTTCTCTGATTCTTACTGAAGTAAAATAATTGAATTAAAAACCATGAAAATAAGATTTTCATGGTTTTTCTATTACTCAAAGAGGATCTCCTATGACAAAAATAGAAACATTTAGATGGCGTATGTGGCATGTTTATCTCCTTATTTTTATAACCATCCTACTTACAGGTACATTCGTTCGCTATGGTTATAGACTTCAAGCCGCTTATTCTTTACGACTATACTAACAAAAAAGTTACTGTAACATCCTTTCAAAACGTCAAAATTGGAAACTTTAACGTTTTAGGTGTTAAGTTTGGAAATGAAAAAGCACTTGAGAGAAGTCAATTAGCCGTCGGTCGCACCTATCTAGCCTTCCAAGAATCTAGGTATAAAGCATCTAAACACAAGAAGGACTCTAAAAATTATGATATTATTCACTTTTATCAGCTTGGTAAAGACACTGGAAAAGGACACACTATTAATGTACTAGACCTTGCTAAGAAACTAGGATATGATGATCCCGGTTCCATGGATAATACCATGTACTCCGATGGTAGGGATGAGTTTGTGAAATTTTCATCCTATGACAACGAAAAAGTATTCTATGTCAATTTACGCACCCATAAGGCAACAAAACCAAACCAGCAAAAGTCAGTCAATACTACGAATTTGCTAAACCTTACCGCTATCTCCTTTCAAAGGATAATTTTTCTGTAGGTCATAAAGATGATCCCCTCACTATCAACTCCATGCCCCTTATCTGGACCAAAGAAAGAAATTTTGCTGATTACAAAGATCAAGACGATAACGAATACAGTGACCAATCGCTCAAAAAAAGAGTCAGCCTAATTATCGTAACAACTGATTCACTTAATTTGGATGATGCCATTAAACTCCAAAAAGAGTTAACACCAGATAAGGAGGATATCTATTGGTATTTTACAAGTACTGATACAACGACTGGACACCTCGAGGAAGTTAAAAGTCAAAAAGATTACAACCTACTAGTTAAGGAGAGTCATAACTAATATGGTAAAAAATAGCTTCAAATACCTTAAAATTACTATGCCCTTGATTTTATTATTGACCATGATTGCTATCTTTTTCTATTACAATGCTCAAGAAATATTAAAGGGTTTTATAAAACTCGTGGATTTCAAGGAAAGGTGCAGATAACTGGTATCGGATGGGCAGATAAAATTACTTATCGTATGAATAAAGAAGATGAGGTTAAACATTACCTGATTTTCCATATTGATTATCAAGAGACCATTAATAACAAAAAAAGAACATGTAAAGACTCAACTTCCTCTCCATATTCAAGATTTACTCTATCCTTACATTGCCAGTCCAACGGAAAGCGACTCAGATTTTAATCGCCAAAATAGTGAATATAAGATTTTACCTGATGAAAGAGAATATGGGGACGACTTTGTTAAAAAGTCTATTAAAATCAACCCTAGAAATCAAAAATTTATCAATGATATCTCTAAAGCTTTAAGTACCGAGAAAGATTTAAAAAATATTATTGTTCAGATAGAACCTGTACCATACACCATACACGACGCTCTATACTTATGAGAGGGGACATTCTAAAGCGCTAGGTGGCTATTATGATTTTTCACTTAAAGATGCTCTACGAAACAAACAACTTACTGTCCAATTGAGTTTTCCTTCTGCTTCCACGACTAAAGAAATTGACTTACATTCTCAATTAGAACAGGTACTTAAAAACTCTGAACTACCAGATGGATGGTATATCTTAAATCAAAATAACGACTTTCCAAAAGAGGTACATATTGATGACAATCAAATTAGAATTAACTGAAGAAAGAACTCAGAGAGAATTATCTGAGGAAGAATGGGCTTTCCCTATTTGGAGATGGGCAGCTTTCTCACTATTTGACACCCTAATCCTAGTTAGTCCCTTGACAAGAGAATTTATTTATCCAGGGGGGAGTGATTCTCGTTTTTACCTAGGTAAATCATTGGGTAACTTGATGCTAGATGATACACAACGCTTCATCTTTATTATTATCATTCTAACTCTGTTGCTACCTGCTTTTGCCTTAATCATAGAAAGCCTATTATTTTCAAAAGGATATCCTCTACTTTCAATAATATGTAGCTGTCTAATTTTTGTTAGTGCAACGGTCCTATTTGTCTATAGTCTCAGTATTGTCCCAGATTTTTGGAGCTTTACTATTTATAGTTATATGCTTTACTTACTCTTCAACGTAGTTAGCTACCTAAGAAAAATTAATAGAATTATTAGTCATAGGATAAATAGCACCAAAATACCCTAGCCTCTATTAACATACCACTCTCCCTACATCGTAGAATTGATACAAATAAAGCGTAAAAAGTCCCTGTAATTATGACGTTGACAAGCTCGATAAAGACCTACCCGATCCCCTCATTGCAGAAATAGATTTCACTCCTTTTCCCCTAGTAAAAAGATCAACATATTACCGTTGATCTTTTATTTTGACTCTAAACCTTTTAAAATATCTGTAAATCTATGTGTAAACATAGCTGTCATTCCCCATATATTCTCTGTCAAGTTCCTGTAAAAAGGAATATGACGTTCACTATACCCAAAATTGTATTTTTCTCTGTTTTTTACCAGGAAAAATGGGAAATCTTTCGCATCACTCAAGGTAGAAGTCACTTTATAATAAATCGGATTCTCTGTCAACAACGTGTCAACATAAACTGTAAACAACCGCTTCACCTCTTCATTTGGATGAATATCCTCCCAATTTTCTATATTTATCTTTCCAACAAAGCAATGGATGGTTCTCCCCTGATGAATCAGATAATCAATCTCTCCCCAAATATCTATTTGGTCAGGAATTAAGTTTAGTTCCTCACATGTTTCTCGTATAGCAGCTTCTTGAAAAGTCTCACCGTCTTCGACACGGCCACCAGGAAAAGAAACCTCACCTGGTTGAGAAATATGCTCACTTCGTACTTGGTAAAGGATTTGATACTTATCAGTTTTTACATCATATATCAAGGGTAAAAGCACTGCATAGCGTCCTTTCTCCCCTAGTGGCTTTGGCTCGTAATGAGCTAGTTTATCTTTAATAGTCATAAGAACTCCTTGACTTCATATTATCATAAAAAAGAAGTTATCCCTATTATATAAATTTTTTATATATAAAATATTGACATATCTTTCTAAAAGAGATACACTCAATGTGTAAAATAATTATATATAATTTTTATACATATCCTAAAAGCAAAGGAGCACATTATGTATTTTCCAACATCGTCAATCCTGATAGAGTTCCTAATACTAGCTATTATCGATAGAGAAGACTCTTATGGCTATGAAATTAGTCAAACCATTAAGCTTGTGGCTAATATCAAGGAGTCAACACTTTATCCTATTCTAAAAAAGCTTGAAAAAGCAGGCTATATGACCACTTATAGCCAAGCGTATCAAGGGCGTAAACGTAAATATTACAGTATTACCCAAGAGGGAAAAAATCAACTTCAATTTCTTAATGAAGAATGGTTAACCTATAAAGAAACTCTGGATGGTATTGTAGAAGGGAGATTAAGACATGACAAGGACTGAATATATAGCCAAATTAACAAAATATCTACGAAAATTACCACAAAAGGACTACGAAGAGGCCCTCGAATATTTCATGGAATATTTTGAAGAGGCCGGACCTGAAAATGAAGCTCAGGTTATTGCAGAATTAGGTACACCTAAGGAAGCAGCACATGAAGTCATTAGTCGTCTTCTAGACGAAAAGATTATTGAGGATAAGAGTAGCTTACGTAATAAAACAACTATCCTCTGGATTGCGATTCTAGCTGTTTTAGCCAGTCCAGTCGCCTTACCAATTCTACTATTCTTCCTAGCTATGCTATTGACACTTCTTTTGATCATTTTTGCAGTCATAGTGACTGCCTTAGCTCTTACTTTTGCCTTGCTCATTAGTGGTATTTACACTTTCTTTACAAGCTTCTTTCTCTTAAATGTTTCACTAGCTTCAACACTGTTTGGAGTGGGTCTAGGTCTATTGATGTTTGGAGGAGCACTCCTACTACTTTTGATTTCATTTGAAATCTGTAAACTTATTGTAAAGCTAATTACCCTATTGATTAAATGGCTCATCAAGAAAGGAAGAAAATCATGAAAACTTGGAAAAAGATTGTCCTCGGAGTGTCTCTTATCTCTCTATTTTTAGGAGGAGGATTAGTAGCTTGGGGTTATAGTCAAGGTGGCTTGACAGATTTACAAAATCAAACTCAAAGTGAGCAAGATTATGTCAAGAAAGAAGTTAAGGACTTCAATAAAATTGATATTAAAAGTAGTAGCTACAATGTGCTTATAAAAAATGGTGACGTTGACAAAGCAACGCTTTCTTACTACCAAAAAACAAAAAATCCAATTGACACATCTGTAAAGGATGGTCAATTGACTATCAATGATAACAACTCTGAATTAGATTCAACTTCTAACAAACATATTAACTTTTTCGGATTAAAAGATTTAGTAAGGCTTTCTACTCTCAACGAGGAAGTCAGAAATAAAACCATTGTCATTACACTCCCTAAAAAACAAACGATTGATTTTTTAAAGGTTGATTTAGCAACTGGAAATCTAGATTTAAGTAATAGCACCATCAAACAAGCAGACATCAATCTAAATGTAGGGGACCTAACTTTTACTAAAATGATTGTCAGCAACCTAAAAGCTAATCTTGATGTTGGTAGTGTTGATAGTGATCATACACTTTTTACTAACTCAGATTTATCTATTGCAATGGGAGATTACTCTGGAGATAACCTGATTTTCAATGGTCACAATAAACTTGATGTTACATCCGGTGATATTGAAATAGCTCTTAAAGATTACACGCTCAATGTTCAAGCCGATAGTCATTCAGGAGAGGTGGACATCACAAATAACCTTAAGATTTCAAAGGATAACACACTAACCATTACCTCAGACCTCGGTGATATAACTGTTGAATAACATAAAAAGCCAGCTCACATTAGAGCTGGCCTTTAGTTTATTCATTTTCAGACTTTGGTCTATAAATAATAATACCTACAACTACAAAAATAAGTAAGAAAATGAATAACATACGTACTTGATTTGAGATTTGTCCTGTCATTGAAATAGTTTGACGAAGACCTGATACGGAGTAGGACATTGGTAAGAATGGTTGGACGACCTTAAAGAACTTAGGACTAAGTTCAATTGGATAAGTTCCTGCACTAGAACCTAGCTGCAAAAGGAGCATAATCATAGAAGCAAATGCACCATATCTATCATCCCAACCCACAAGAGCTGTAACGAGCGCCATTAAAGTCCATGCTGCAAGGAGAATCATACCAAATGTAGCTAATGGATGATTTGGTTCAACTCCCACAAATCGAATGGCAATATAAAGGGCAATTGCAGCCATAGTCGTAATGATACCATTGATAAAGAACTTATTCTTAGCCCAATCAAAACGGCTCGTAAAGTTTCTTCCTGTCAAGCTCTTAGCAAAGATAACATTAGTTGAAAGAGCGACAACCATAAGAGAAACAGAAATCATATATGGAGCCATTCCCACACCATTAGTGTCAACCTTATCCTTATCAGTTTTCTTCTCTTTAAGCGGAGCACTAACCATTTTTGCATTGTCTGAGTTTACAGAAACAAGAGATAGTTGCTGATTAGCCTTATTTAATGAATCAGATAATGTAGAAAGGTTAGTTGACAGACTTGTCAATCCATTTGTTAAGGTATTTCCGCCCGTTGCTAATTGTTGAGCTCCTGTATTGAGAGCACTTGTACCACTCTGAAGAGTAGCAAAACCAGTCATTAAACTACTACTGTTAGCATCTAGAGTTTGAGCACCACTGGCAATCGTTGACACAGCACCAGTATAAGTTGACAAACCATTTGAAAGTGCGCTTGCACCTGTTGCTAGAGTACTTTGAGCGGTTGACACACCTGATGCCACTTGAGTTGCTCCTGGTGATAATTGATTGACAAGTACTGAATTGACATTAGCAATATTAGCTTGCATTGATGATACCGTTGATGAAGCTACAGGGAGAAGAGCATTCGCCGAACTTGCAATGCCTGAAATAGACGTTTGTAGAGAAGCCAAACTACCTGAATCTCCGCTACTAGTTGTTGTCGTACCTGTCAAGCTAGATAAAGCAGTTGACATACTTGACACATCAGATGCAATAGTTGAAGCATAACTACTAGCTGTAGAGCCTGCATTACTAATTGCCGATGTAATCTCCGCTTGTTGATCTGCCGTCAAGCTTTGATAAGCAGCTGTTCCTTGTACCGCAGCCAAATCATTTGCTTTATCAGTTGCACTAGCTGTAGCTATAGAGCTAGCTGCAGAAGAAATATTTGAAAGATAAGTCGCTATTGAACTTGTATCTACTGATGTTGTTGATGTTCCACTTGGTAATGATGTGTTACTTACCGCTGTATTAAGATTTTGAATTGCTGTATTTAAATCAGTTAAATTAGTTGACAGGGTTGACAACTGTGCTTGCTGTTCTTCAGATAAACTTGTTGCTGTAGCCATTTGACTGAGCGCTGTTGACAACGAATCTGCACCTGTAACTAAGGTATTCATAGCCTCTGCTCCTGATACAAATTGACCTGCAGCAGAATTAACAGCCTCAGAGTTCGCGTTTAACTGTGACAAAGCACCTGACAAAGTTGACACGCCTGAAGTATAGGCAGATGCGCCTGAACTCAAGGTATCAACACCTGTAGCCAATGTTTGTGTAGATCCAGCAAGAGTTCCTAAGCCATTTGATAAGGTCTGACTCCCAGACTGAAGTGCGCCTGCACCTGCATATAATTGACTAGCCCCATTCGCTGCAGTTCCCATACCACCCTGAAGTTGAGACATACTCCTAAATACAGCTCCAACATAAGTTGATGTAATATTTTTAGAAACGGTATCCTTCAACTTAGACATGGCAGACTCGCTCATTTTTGAAGAAACGAAGCTATGTCCTGCTGTTGTTTGATAAGAAATTTCCAGTTTCTTAGGATCATTTGTCAAAAGACTTGCTGCATTACTTGAGAGGTTTTCTGGAAAAGTGATTACCATATAGTAATCACCATCCTCAATTCCTTTTTGGGCTTCATTTTCAGTCACAAAGTGATAGTCTAGATTTTTGTTTTTAGACATATTGTCTACCATATCATGACCAATATTCAGAGTCTTATTCTGGAAACTAGCACTCTTATCTTTGTTCACTACTGCCACTGGTAAGTGTTTGACATTACCATAAGGATTCCACATAGAAGACAAAAAGATTAGATTATATAAAGCAGGTATCAATGAGACACCAATAATAGTTATCCAGAGCTTTGGACTTTTAAGAAGAGCCTTTAATTCTGCTAACATATTTCTCCTTTTTAGACATTGTGTTTATTTTTATGATATAATCAATTATAAACTCATTTACCTGAAAATCAATGTTAAACAATCACTTTTTGGACACATAGTCTAAAAGTGTATAAAAGGAGATTTGTATGTCAAAAGATCAAAGACGCGCGCAAACAAAAAAAGCTCTTTTAGATGCTTTAGTAATATGTCTTGAAGACCAAGATTTCAATGATATTACTACCATTCGTCTGGTTCAAACAGCTGGGATTAGCCGTTCGAGTTTTTATACCCACTACAAAGATAAGTATGAAATGATTGATAGTTATCAGAAAGAGCTTTTCCACAAGCTAGAGTACATCTTCGATAAATATGAAGGAAAGAAAGAGGGAGCCTTTCTCGAAATCTTTGAATTTCTCACTCGTGAAAAGCTCCTATCAGCTCTATTGTCTACCAATGGATCAAAAGAAATTCAAGATTTTCTGATACATAAACTTCAGCGTATGATAGCTGAGGTCTTCATTGATCCCACTGCTGAAGAAAGAGCTCTTAAAGGATTCGAGAAAGACTATGCCAGTATTTATTTTGCACATGCTATTTTTGGTGCTTGTCAAGCCTGGATAAATAAAGGTAAAAAAGAATCACCTCAAGAAATGACAGACTTTCTTCTACGATTTATTCCACAATAAAATCACTTCAAAAGCATAAAAAAGCTGCAAACCATTTCAATAGTTAAAGCAGCTTTTTTCTTTTACAATAAAATCCTTAAAATAAGGAAATGATAAGTGAAAGCAAGGTCAAAATTGCGGGTCCGCCTTGAGTTAAAATTATTTTCTTATTGGCAGTTATAGCACCATAAATAGCAGCAAAGAAAACATTGAGTACAAAAACAGTTACAAGTAACTGACTATTTGTAAAAATCCCATACAAGAGGAATACAGCAATCAAACCATTGTAAATCCCTTGATTTTTAAATAAGTTTGTAACAGAATCACGTTGAAGTTCTTCTTTGCTCATATTGAAAACACGACTAGTCGTGTCTGAATGTGTCGCAAAAGTTTCCAAATACATGATATAGAGATGCTCCAAAGCAACAATCCCAGCTAAAATTAGTGTAATAATAGACATAGTAGCCTCCTTCTTAAATAACTTTGACAGTATATCAAAAGTGAACCTTTAAAACAACATGCATGCTTCATACAATTTGAAATATGGTAAAATAAAGAATGAAAGAGAGGTTCTTATGACAAAGACAGAAGTAATCCAACGTCTCCAAAAAGATCTGGGAATTCCTAGATTTCAGGCTTATATAGAGGATAAAGATTACTCCGAAGAGGAGTACGACCAACTAAAAAAAGATTTTGAAGCCTATTTCACCAACTACGTTTCAAATGTTTCAGCAGATTTTGAAGGCGGATTGGATAATAAATAATTTATACCTCAAAATCATCTATCATCATATTATGAATCCCCAGTCACTTGTATTAGACTAGGGACTTTTTTATTAGAAAACAAAAAAGCCGTCTCATTCTATGAGATGGCCATGGAATCAATCTAGCAAATATCTAAGCAAACCCAGAAATCAATGATTTAAGATAAACAAAAAAGCCCATAACAACGGGCTTTTTGCAAAATGAATTTTAAAATTAAAGCATTTTGTTGTAGAATTCAACGACAAGTGCTTCGTTGATTTCTGGGTTGATTTCATCACGTTCTGGAAGACGTGTCAATGAACCTTCAAGTTTTTCAGCATCGAATGATACAAATGCTGGACGTCCGATAGTAGCTTCTACTGCTTCAAGGATAGCAGGAACTTTAGCTGATTTTTCACGAACTGAGATTACTTGACCAACTTCAACGCGGTATGATGGAATATCAACACGTTTACCGTCAACAAGGATGTGACCGTGGTTTACGAATTGACGTGCTTGACGACGAGTAGTTGCAAGACCGAGACGGTAAACAACGTTGTCAAGACGACGTTCCAAAAGAACCATAAAGTTGAAACCAAGTGTTCCACCTTTAACTTTAGTAGCTTGTACGAACAAGTTACGGAATTGTTTTTCACCCAAACCGTATGAGAAACGAAGTTTTTGTTTCTCAGCCAATTGCAAACCGTACTCTGAAAGTTTTGAACGGTTGTTTGGACCGTGTTGACCTGGTACGTAGTTACGACGTGCCAATTCTTTACCTGTGCCTGTAAGTGAGAAACCAAGGCGACGTGATTGTTTCCATGATGGACCTGTATAACGTGACATTAATAATGTCCTCCTATAAAAAATATTTTTAGGAAATAACGTTTTAGATAAACCTGATTCGTTCAGAAAGACTTCGCCCAAACAGCAAAGGTTACTTTTCTAGCCGACTTCCTGTTGACGAGCTTCATTTTATCCTGCTATTATTTCACATACTTTAACATTTTACCACGAAAAAAAGCCCAAGTAAAGGCTTTTTCTTATTTATTTTCGATTTCAGCTTGTTCCTCAGGACTCAAATAACGAATGAGAGTCTTCTCAGTCAAAATAT
>OGFZ01000813.1_pt1 | contig 16347 bp, 10 predicted proteins | sample 1571081 | NCBI WGS metagenome assembly OGFZ01 (sample SAMEA2582039, study PRJEB24529) | metagenome | biome: Human gut stool | place: China | collected 2011
GGACCCGCGAGCCGTAATCGCTGCGCTCAACCGACGTGAGGCGGTGCAGCTTGGCCAGCGCACGGCCGACATCCGAAGCGTTGAGCGGCTTGAGCAGGTAGTCGATGCTGTTGACCTTGAAAGCTTCGAGTGCATACTGGTCGTAGGCCGTCGTGAAGATCACCGGGGCTGCGATCTCCACGGCGTCGAAGATGCGGAACGAATCGCCGTCGGCCAGGTGGATGTCCATGAACAGCAGGTCGGGGTGGGGATTCGAACGGAGCCATTCGACGCTCTCCTCGACGCTCTCGAGCGTCGCCACGATCTCCACGTCGGGAGCCGTCTGCCGCAGAATCGCCGCGAGGTTGCGCGCGGCGGCGGTTTCGTCTTCGATAATCAGGGCTTTCATCATACGGAGGGATTTTGCAGCGGCATGCGCACGGAGAAGGTGGCGCCGTCGTCGACGATTTCGATGTCGCTGCCCGTGATCAGATTCCAGCGGTTGCGCAGGTTCTCCAGCCCGATGCCGGTCGAAGGTTCGGGTTCGAGTTTGGGAACCTTGGGGTTCGACACCACGAGCAGCCCCTCTTCGGTGCGGACCGAGATGTGGAACGGCTTGGTGCGGGTGATCGAATTGTGCTTGACGGCATTGTCGATCAGCGGTTGCAGCGAGAAGGCCGGGAGTTTCCACCCGAGGTATTTCTCGTCGACGTCGATGTCGAAAAAGAGCTTGTCGGCGTAGCGTATCTTGAAAAGGTAGCTGTAAGCCTCCAGGAATTTCAGCTCCTCGTCGAGGGTCATCAGCATGCTCTGGCCGTTCTGGATGATGTAGCGGAACGTGTACGAAAGCTGGTCGATGTAGGTCAGGGCCTTCTGGTCGTGCTTCTCGCGCACGAGCATCGCCAGCGAGTTGAGCGAGTTGAAGAAGAAATGGGGGTTGATCTGCCCGACGAGCATGTTGTAACGCGTGGTGAGGTTTTCGTTCTTGAGCCGCTCGTTCTCGACGACGACGGCCTGCCGCTGGGAAATCAGCACGTAGATGCGCCCGTAGAGCATCGACGCCACCACGGCGAACGAGCATTTGAGCAGCAGCATGTAGTCGAACATCCGCCCGCTCATAAAGTTCAGCCCGATGCGCCCCGTGTGCCACTCCGTGACGGGAGCCACGCAGTAGAGCGCGGCCGCCGCGACGCAGCACCACAGGCAGCGGCGCACGAAGCGCGACATGGAGTAGTTGCGCCTGACGGAGGTGAGGATCGAGAGCATGACGAACGACACGACGAGGTAGTAGAACAGTTGCAGGAGCAGTTCCGTCATCTTCGAAGGCCCGTTGTAAAGTTTGCTGTAATCGAACTCCGCGCCGTTGCGCGTGCGGATTTCCGCCAGCATCGGATGCGCCTTCTCGGAGCGCGGCGGCATCAGGTCCGCGACGATCCGGTCGCCGGGCGCGATCTCCAGCCACCGCATGCGCCGCGTGGGCACGTAGACGCTGTCGCCGTTCTCGTAAACCAGATACCCGTAGCCGTCGGGGTGGACCGAAAGCACGCCCTCGTCGGGCCGTTCGACGGCTCTCTGGTCGGAAGGGCGGGGCTGGCTGTCGCTGTTCAGGTCCACGAGCATCAGCAGCACGTAGGAGAAATTGACCACCAGGCTGATCGCCACGGCAACCAACAGGTTGAGCACCAGATCGGCGTATTTCGATTGCAGTTTCATATAGGGTAGTTATCGCTCTAACTAAAAATTACCGGATTTCGCTTCGGACGGTCGTAGCCGCCGCCTACGGCGGCTCGGGTCTCTTCCGGGGAGGATCCGGAGCGGGACGGGCCTGCGAACGCGGTTTCCGGCCGCGTCCTGCCGTGCCGCACGGAAACCGGTCACTCTTCCGGCTCGCCGTACCAGGAGGCGTACAGCATATAGTCGTGGGCCGTGCGGCGGATGATCTCCTCGCGCTGCTCCGCAGTCACCTCCTTGACCTTTTTGGCCGGGACGCCCGCATAGACCGAGTTGGGTTCCAGCTGCGCGTTCGAGAGCACCAGCGCGTTGGCCGCGATGATGCACCCCGAGGGGATGCGGGCGTTGTCCAGAAGGGTGGCGCCCATGCCGATCAGGCAGTTGTCGCCGATCACCGCGCCGTGGATGATGGCGTTGTGGCCCACCGAGACGTCGTTGCCGATGATCGTCTGCGAAGGGTGCTTCGCCTTGTCGTAGATGGTGTGGAGCACCACGCCGTCCTGGATGTTCGTGCGGTCGCCGATGACGATCCGGTTCACGTCGCCCCGCAGCACGGCGTTGTACCAGATCGAGCAGTCGCGGCCGATGGTCACGTCGCCCAGAATGACGGCCGTTTCGGCCAGAAAGGTGTTCTCTCCGATCACAGGCTCATGCCCGCGGACTTTTCGTATAAGCGCCATATCTGAATTTCTGATTTTTAATTCTTAATTTCTCTTGGCTTCCTGCCACAGCTCCTCCATCGCGCCGAGCGACATTTCGTGAAACGTATGTCCTTTTGCAGCAGCGCGTTCCTCCATGTAATTGAAGCGTTGGATGAACTTCTTGTTCGTGCGTTCCAGCGCCGATTCGGGGTCCACGCCGTAGAGGCGGCAGGCGTTGACGAGCGCGAACAGCAGGTCGCCGAATTCGCCTTCGAGGTCGGTCTTGCTGCCCGATTTCATCTCGGCTTCCACTTCGCCCAGCTCCTCGCGGACCTTGTCCCAGACATCCTCCTTCTGCTCCCAATCGAAACCCGCCCCGGCGGCCTTTTCGCCCATGCGGTAGGCCTTGACCATCGCCGGGAGCGAGCGCGGAACGCCGCCCAGCGTGCCGCTCCGGCGGTTCTTCTTGCGGAGTTTCAGCGCCTCCCAGTTCTCCTTGACCTGGTCGGGCGTGTTGGCGTGAATGTCGCCGTAGACGTGAGGGTGGCGGTAGATCAGCTTGTCGCACAGCGCGTCGGCCACGTCGCCGAAATCGAACGCGCCCTCTTCCTCGCCCAGTTTCGAATAGAACACCACGTGCAGCAGCAGGTCGCCCAACTCCTCCTTGATGCCCTCCATATTGTGGTCGGTGATGGCATCGGCCAGTTCGTAAGTCTCCTCGATGGTGTTGCTGCGCAGCGAGTCGAATGTCTGCTCGCGGTCCCAGGGGCACTCGCGGCGCAGGGTGTTCATCACCTCCAAAAGACGGGCCGTGGCCTTCAGACGTTTATCTTCCATGTCGCAAATTATTTTTTCACACCGGGCGCAGAAGCGGAGTCTGTCCGTGATTCGCCGCCGTCCGCCCGCTAAAACCGTGGTTTTACTCCGGCAAAGGTAGCACATTCGGCGGAAAAAAAGTAACTTTGCGGGAAACAAAATCCTCACGTCGCATGAAATTACGACTTCTGATCCTCTTGACAACAGCCCTTTGCGGCCTGTGCACCGCCGCGGCGCAACCCGCCCCGGAAAAGACGACGCCCCGCGAAGGGATCTTCACGTTCGGTCCCGGAACGACAATCTCCGCCGACCGCGAACTGGCCCCCCTGGCCGAATACGCCGCCGAATACCTCGGGTGCGGGGTCCGCAACGGCATGGCGGGGGAAGGCTCCGTCGTGCTGACGCTCGACGCCCCGGACGGGGAGCCGTCGGAGGCTTACACCCTCGACATCGCGCCCGACCACATCCAGATCGGAAGTTCCACCTGCGGCGGGGTTTTCAACGGACTGCAACAACTGTTCCGGCTGCTGCCGCCCGAAGTCTACGCCCGCAGGGGGATCGCCCCGGGAACCGGCATCGCCTGCGTCAGGATCGAGGACAAGCCGCGGTTCGGCTATCGGGGGATGATGCTCGACGTGGCGCGGACGTGGATCGGAATGGATGAAGTGAAACGTTATATAGACCTGTTTTCCTACCACAATATCAACAAATTGCATCTTCATCTTTCGGACGACGAGGGGTGGCGCATCGAGATCCTTTCGCACCCCGAGCTGACCGAGATCGGCGGCTTCCGCGGCGGCGACTCGCCCGTGAGGCCCGTATACGGCAAGTGGTCAGAGAAATACGGAGGTTACTTCAAGCAAAGCAAGATGCGCGAGCTGATCCGTTACGCCGCCCTGCGGAATATCGAGATCATTCCCGAAATCGACCTGCCGGGCCACAGCCGCAACATCGCGTCGGTGCATCCCGAAATCCGCTGCAACTATCCGCCCGACACCGTGTCGACCAACGGTTACGACTACCGTTCGGCATGGTGCGTGGCCCGGGAGGAGAATTACGCGCTGCTGGGCGACATTCTGGGCGAACTGTGCGAGCTGTTCCCCTCGGAGTACATCCACGTGGGCGGCGACGAGGTCGACATGTCGCAGTGGGAGCGGTGTCCCGACTGCCGGGCGCTGATGAAACGGGAGGGGATGACCGACCCGCACCGGCTGGAGGACCTCTTCATGGAGCGCATGGCCGCAATCCTCCGTTCGCACGGCAAACGGCCCGCCGTGTGGAACGAGGCCGTGCGCACGGGAGCCTTCGCCCGGGAGTGCCGCGTGCACGGCTGGGAGAGCGTCAAGGCCTGTCTCGACGCCACGGCGAAGGGTTACCGCACCGTCGTGATGCCGGGCCAGTACTTCTATTTCGACATGCGCCAGTCGCCCCGCGAGGACGGGCACGACTGGGCGGCGATCTTCGACGCCAAAAAGGTCTACGGCTTCGGCTTCACGGAGTTCAGCCCCGAACAGATGCGCAACGTCGAGGGGTTGCAGGGGGCGTTTTTCAGCGAAGCCTACGTCTCGCACGAGCCGGAAAAGCCCGACTACCTCGACTATATGCTCTTTCCGCGCGTCTGCGCCCTCGCACGCATCGCCTGGAGCGGCAACGCCGAAGGGTGGGACGCCTATTACGAGGAGTTGAAAGGAAAACATTACGACCGGATGGCGGCCATGGGCATCCGGTTCCGGCTCTTCCCGCCGAAGGTCGGCTACGGCGACGGCGCGTTCACCGCTTCGGCGGACGACGGCTCCGCGATTTACTACCTTATGGACGGCTCTCCGGAAGAACACCCTTACACGGCTCCGGTCCGCACCGGAAAACCGCATCTCTACCGCTTCTATTCGCGCTACGGCACCGCCCGCAGCCCCTACGTGGCCGACAAGTCCCGCTGGCGGACCATTACGCCCGCCGTGGCGATCACGACCTCGATGGGCGAGAGCGCGAAGTTCCCCTATGCCAACGCCGAGACCTACAAGGGCCTTTCGCGCACGCGCCGCGCCTGCCGGCAGCAGGATTGGATACGCTACACGTTCGGCGAGCCGGTGAGGTGCCGCGAAATGTATTTGCAGACGGGAAACCGCCAGCTGCCGAAGACGATCGTGACGACGGGTTACGCCGAAGTGTCGTACGACGGCGCGACGTTCGAGCGGGCGGGAGAGTTGGAGATGGGAAGCATCACGCTGCGCCCCGGGCGTCCGGTGAAGGCCGTGCGGATCGTCTCGACGTGCGACGACAACGGCACGCCCTACGTCACAATCCAGCCGCCGCAGGTGAAACCGGCGCTGTAAGCGTCAGTTCCGGGCTGCGGTTTTGAAGGCGAAGCGGAAAAAGAGGTATTGCGCGAGGTAGTAGGTGGTCATAACGATCCAGGTCCGGGCCGGAACCGGTCCGATGAAGCGGTTCCAGGCGATCACCGCGTCGGAAAAGACGAACAGCAGGGCCGCACACCTGAATCCGGCGGCGCATGCCCCGTCGTACTGGAGCGCGCTATAAAGCATTGCGGCGATGACCAGCCCGTAGACGGCGACGCCGATGCGTTCGGCCGGAAACGGGGCCTCGGGGACGATGGCGGCGAAAAGGAAGACGAGCAGCGGGACGGTGACGGCCAGCGAAACCGCACGGAGCCTGCGCCGCGCCCGGGGCAGGAACCAGCACACATAGGCGACATGCGCCAGCGCGAAGAAGGCCATCTGGGGAATGAACAGCCCCCTGGCGCCCACGGCATCCCCGGCGGCGGAAAACAGGAAGGCGAACCCGAACGGGAGCAGTTCCCGGCGCCGCGACAGGAAGGTCGCCAGGGACAGCAGCAGGACGGGCCAGGCGACCTTATAGGGAAGCGCGGCGGCTTTGGTAAAGAACAGCACGGCTCCCGCAACGAAGAACAGGGTCGTCCACGCAAATATTCTGGAAAATCGTCGCATCGGCGTATTTTAAGGAAGACCGCCCGGCTCCGATGGGGCCGGGCGGTCTTTCGGTTGCTGAAATTTCGTCAGGCCCGGACCTGCGCGCCGCATTTCTGCTCGAACTGCCGGGTGAGGTTCGCCATCACACGCTCAATGGTCCGCTCGTCCAGCGTGCGGGTCTTGTCCTCCAGAATGAAGCTCAAAGCGTAGGATTTCTTGCCCTCGGGAAGCTTGTCGCCCTCGTAGACATCGAACAGCGAGACGCTTTTCAGCAGCTTGCGCTCGGCGGCGAAGGCTGCGTCGCGCAGCGAGGAGAAGGTCACGGACTTGTCCACCAGCAGCGCCAGATCGCGTCTGACCTCGGGGAATTTCGACAGTTCCCCGGCGGCAATCTTCAGCTTCTTCGTGGATTTCGCAAGGGCCTCGAAATTCATCTCCAGATAGTACACATCCTGCTTGACATCGGTACGGCGGCGGATTGCGGCGGCCACGGAGCCGATCTGCAACAACTGTTTGCCATTGAGCGACAGCGTGAGGCCCTCGCTGAAAAGATCGCTTTCGAGCGTCTCGGCCTTCAGCGCGTAGATGTCGACGCCGAAGCGGCGGAGCAGTTTCTCGGCGACTGCGCGCAGGGTGAAGAACGACGCCTTCACGGGCTTCGCATTCCACGACTGCGGCGTCGAGACGCCCGTGACGGCGATGGCGAGGCGGTACTCCTCGGAGTAGGCCGCCAGGCGGTTTTCGTCCGTGCGCTTCGACTCGTCGTAGAAATAGCAGTTGCCGAACTCGTAGAGGCAGAGATCGCCGTTGCGGCGGTTGGCGTTCAGACCGACGGCCTCCAGCATGTTGAACAGCAGCGTCTGGCGCATCACGTTCAGGTCGGCGCTCAACGGGTTGAGAATGCGCACGCAACGCTCGGCGGGGCAGTAGGTCAGGCCCTCGTTATAGGCGGCTTTCGTCAGCGAGTTGGACATGATCTCGGTAAACCCGTTGGCCGTGAGGAAATCGGCCGCGAGGTTCATCAGACGGTTGCGGTCGGGTTTCGGCGCATAGGAGAGCGTCGAACGGACCTGCGTGGGGATTTCGACGTTGTTGTAGCCGTAGATGCGCAGGATGTCCTCCACGAGGTCGGCTTCGCGCTGCACGTCGACACGGTAGGGCGGCACGGCGACCGTCAGCACGCCGTCTTTCTCGGCGAGGATCTTCACCTCCAGCGCCGCGATGATCGTGCGGACGACCGTTTCGGGAATCTCCTTGCCGATCAGCGCGTTGACCCTTGCCAACGAGATGTCGAAGACGAAATCCCCGATCGGCTCCGGATAGATGTCCGTGATGCCGCTGGAGATCGTACCCCCGGCCAGCTCCTTCATCAGCAGGGCGGCGCGCTTGGCGGCGTAGACCTGCATGTTGGGGTCGATGCCGCGCTCGAAGCGGAACGAAGAGTCGGTATTCAGGCCGAAACGCTTGGCCGTCTTGCGTACCCACACGGGGTTGAAATAGGCGCTCTCGATAAATACGTCGGTCGTGGTGTCGCTCACGCCCGAGTCCAGTCCGCCGAAGACGCCGGCGATGCACATGGGACGCTCGGCCGAGCAGATCATCAGGTCCTTGTCCGTGAGTTTGCGCTCCACGCCGTCCAGCGTCACGAAGGGCGTGCCCTCGGCGCAGGTGCGGACCACGACTTCGCGGCCCTCGATCTTCGCGGCGTCGAAGGCGTGCAGGGGCTGGCCCAGCTCGAACAGCACGAAATTGGTGATGTCGACCAGATTGTTCTTGGGATTGATGCCCGCGGCGCGCAGGCAGTTCTGCATCCACTCGGGCGACGGACCGATCTTGCAGCCCGTGACCGTAACGCCGGCATAGCGGGGCGCGGCCTCGGGATTTTCGACGCGGACCGCCACCTCCAGGTCGTGATTGTCGGGAGCGAAGGCCGAAACATCGGGCAGTTTCACTTCGGCATTTTCGCCGCGGCTCTTCAGGTAAGCGGCCAGATCGCGCGCCACGCCGATGTGCGAAGCGGCGTCCACACGGTTGGGCGTGAGTCCGATCTCGATCAGGTAGTCGTCCTCGACATGCAGGTATTCCCTGGCCTCCATGCCCACGGGGGCGTCGGCCGGAAGCTCCATGATGCCGTCGTGCGAAGACCCGATGCCCAGCTCGTCCTCGGCGCAGAGCATTCCGAGCGACTCCACGCCGCGGATCTTCGAACGTTTGATCTTGAACTCCTCGTCGCCGCCGTCGGGGTAGAGCACCGCGCCGACCGTGGCGCAGAGGACTTTCAATCCGGCCCGGCAGTTCGCGGCGCCGCAGACGATCTGCAACGGCTCGGCGGCTCCCACGTCCACCGCGGTGACGTGCAGGTGGTCCGAATCGGGGTGATCGGCACAGGTCACAACCTCGCCGACGACAACGCCCCGAAGGCCGCCTTTCACGGTTTCGATCTTCTCGAAGCCTTCGACTTCGAGGCCGATGTCCGTCAGGATTTCAGCGATCTTTTCGGCCGGAAGATCGGTCGCGATATAACGTTTGAGCCAGTTATACGAAATATTCATATCGTTAAGTTTTGAATTTGCGGATAATCATGCAAAAATATAAATTTTTCCGCAAAGTACGGTAAAAAATCCTTACATATATAGGTGTCGAAAATAATTCGTAAAAAATTTGCATTTTACGAACCGACCGCATATATTTGCAGAAACAAAGCTGAAAGATGATCCGCAATTTCAACATACAGGCATGGTGGTGGCGCTCGTTGACTCTCGTGAACAATGAGTGCGGAACCGCGCGTGTATAGTTGAACCCCGAAAAATACACAAGCCCGTTGTTTACGAAAAGTAAGCAGCGGGCTTTTTCTTTTGTACATTTCAAATTCAAAAACCGATACCCATTATGGAAACGAAAAAATTCTGCCTCACCGAAAAACAGATGCCCACGCAATGGTACAACATCGTGGCCGACATGCCCAACAAACCGCTCCCGCCGCTGCACCCCGGAACGAAAAAGCCCGTCACGAAGGAGCAGATGTCGGCGATCTTCGCCGAGGAACTGATCGACCAGGAGATGTCGACCGAGCGTTACATCGACATTCCCGAGGAGGTGCAGGAGATTTACAGGATATGGCGCCCGACGCCGCTCGTGCGCGCGACGGGGCTGGAAAAGGCCCTCGGAACGCCCGCGAAGATCTTTTTCAAGAACGAAAGCGTGTCGCCCGCGGGTTCGCACAAGCCCAACACCGCCGTGCCGCAGGCCTACTACAACTACAAACAGGGCATCAAGCACCTGACCACCGAGACCGGCGCCGGACAGTGGGGCGCGTCGATCGCCTTCGCGGCCAAGCACTTCGGCATCGACCTCCAGGTATTCATGGTCAAGGTCAGCTACGACCAGAAGCCCTACCGCCGCCTGATGATGAACACGTGGGGCGCGGAGTGCGTGGCGTCGCCCTCGACGCTGACCGAATCGGGCCGTGCGGCGCTGGAGCGCGATCCGCACTGTTCGGGAAGCCTCGGGCTGGCCATTTCCGAGGCCGTGGAGATGGCTTTGCGCCGTCCGGAAGACACGCGCTACTGCCTGGGAAGCGTGCTGAATCACGTGGTTCTGCACCAGACGGTCATCGGCCAGGAGGCCGTGACGCAGATGGAGATGGCCGACGCCGAGCCGGACATGGTGATCGGATGTTTCGGAGGCGGCAGCAACTTCGCGGGCATCGGCTTCCCGTTCCTGCGGAAGAATTTCGCCGAGGGGAAGAAGATACGCGTGATCGCCGTGGAGCCTGAAGGATGCCCGAAACTCACCCGCGGCGAATTCCAGTACGACTTCGGCGACGTGGCGGGATTCACGCCCCTGATCCCGATGTACACGCTGGGCCACGATTTTCAGCCGTCGGACATTCACGCCGGGGGATTGCGCTACCACGGAGCCGGCTCGATCGTCAGCCAGCTGATGAAGGACGGGCTGATCGAGGCGCAGTCGATGCCGCAGGTCGAGACCCTCGCCGCAGGCGTTCTGTTCGCCCAGACCGAGGGCATCATCCCGGCTCCGGAGTCGACGCACGCCATCGCCGCGACGATCCGCGAAGCGCTGAAAGCCAAGGAGGAAGGCGTGTCGAAAACCATCCTGTTCAACCTCTCGGGCAACGGCGTGATCGACCTCTACGCCTACGAGCAGTATCTGGCCGGAGCATTGAAGGACTTCTCGCCGAGCGATGAGGAAATCCGCAAGACGATCAACCAGTTGGAGCATCTTATCTGAAGCTGCGCTCAAAATAGGAGAAGCGAGACTTTCGGGTCTCGCTTTTTGTTTTGCGCCGGAGGTGCAGAACGGGGCGGGAGACCAGAGGGACATTCCATCGCCCCCTAAAACCCGCTTCTTAAGCGGGGCGGGAACCGAGCCAGAGGAAGAACATGCCGACGAGGATAAAGGCCAGGTCGACGGCCTTCGAGCGCAGGTTGCGCTCGCGGAACAGCACCGCGCCGCAGAGAAACGACACCACGACCGAGCCGCGGCGGACCATCGAGACCACGGAGATCATGGCGTCCGGATCGCGCAGGGCGAACAGGTAGGCGAAGTCGGCCAGCGAAAGGAACACCGAGATCAGCGGAATGGCCCAGCTCCAATGGAACGGGGTGGTGGCGTGCCGCCGGGGCCACCAGAGGATGCCGACCACGACGGACATCATCCCGAGCTGGTAGAGGTTATACCAGCTCTGCACGAAAACCGGGTCGAGGCGCGCCATGATATATTTGTCGTACAGCCCGCTGACGGCGCCCGTCACGGCCGCCAGGGCAATGAACAGAATCCAGAGGTTATGGGTGAAGACGACCCCTTCGCGGCGGCTCGAACGGCTCAGCAGGAAGAGCGACACGAGGGCCAGCGCAACGCCGGTCCACTGGTAGGCGTTGAGACGCTCGCCGAAGATCACGAACGCCCCGACGAGCACCATAACGGGGCGCGTGGCGTTGATCGGCCCGACGATGGTGATCGGAAGGTGCTTCATGCCGAAGTAACCGAAAATCCACGAAGTGAGCACGATGGCCGATTTCAGAACGACCAGGGCGTGGGCCTCCCATGTGCCGGGAGCCGTCGCCAGCAGGGTATGGTCGAACCATCCGAGGCCGAACTCTGCCGAGAGGATCGCGGGCAGGAAGAACAGCGTCGAAAAGAGCGTGTTGAGCAACAGCACGGGCAGCACGGCGTTGCCGGTGAGGGCCTTTTTCTTGGCCGCATCGTAGAAGCCGAGCAGCGCCGCCGAGGTGAATGCCAAAGTGAGCCACATAGCGATGAGGAAAGGCGGCCGGAGCCGCCTTTATCTATTTGATTTCGTCGCTGTAAACGGCGCCGGGAAGATCGTGGAGGTTGTAGCGCGAAGCCATCGACATGCCGTAGGCCCCGGCCGACTTGATGGTCAGCAGGTCGCCCCGGTGCGTGCGGCGCAGGGTGACGTTCTCGTCGAAAACGTCCGTCGATTCGCAGGCTGTGCCGACAACCGTGTATTTCTCGCGCACCTCGTCGTCCTTGGCCGTGATGTTCTCGATGTTGTGGTACGAACCGTACATCGCCGGGCGGACCAGCTCGGTCATCGAAGCGTCGACGATCACCAGCTTGCGGCCCGTGGCGGTGGTCTTGTTGAACAGCACCGTCGTGATCAGCTCGCCGCATTCGGCGACGATCGAACGCCCGAACTCGAAGTGCACCTCGCGGTCGCCGATGCGCAGGTGGTTGTGGACGATCGAGAACAGCGACGCGAAGTTGGGGATCGGCTCGTTCTCGGGAACGTCGTAGTTGACGCCCAGGCCGCCGCCCACGTCGACGAAACGGAACTTGCAGCCCAGTTTTTCGAGGTTCTCGACGATGACGTTGACCTTGTTGCACATGTTCTCGAAGACATGCAGCTCGCGGATCTGCGATCCGATGTGCAGGTGCAGTCCGATGATGTTGACGTTTTTGAGCGACCGGATCTCCGCGGCGTGCTCAAGCACTTCCTCGTAGGAGATGCCGAACTTGCTGTCCGCCTGGCCCGTGTCGATGCAATGGTTGGTCTTGGGGTCGATGTCGGGGTTGATGCGCAGCGCGATGTCGGTCACCTTGCCCGCCTCGGCCGAAAGGGCGTCGACCAGCTCCAGCTCCTGAATCGACTCGCAGTTGATGGCCAGAATGTTCTGCTCGATGGCGTATTTCAGCTCCTTGTCGCGTTTGCCCACGCCCGCATAGACGATGCCCTTGGGGTCGAATCCGGCCTCGACGGCCTTGCGCAGCTCGTTGCCCGAGGCGCAGTCGATGCCCAGCCCGTATTCGCGGATGACCGCCAGCAGATGGTCGTCGTAGTTGGCCTTGATGGCGTAGTGGACCTTGTAGCCGTATTTCTTCGACTCGTAGACGACGCTTTCGAGGGTCTGGCGCAACAGCGCCATGTCATAGAGGTAGAACGGGGTCTCGTAGCCCCGGAGCTTGGATGCGATTTGTCTGCTTAACATCTTTAACCTAACTTGTTGAAGTCGCAAATATAAGCAATTTGTGCCATTCCGGCAAACGGAAGCCCTCCGATATATTCAAAAATTTATGTATATTTGCCGAAGATTTTACCCTTATATATGAAAAACATCCGAAATTTCTGCATCATAGCCCACATCGACCACGGCAAATCGACACTTGCAGACCGTCTGCTGGAGAAGACCAACACGCTCAACCAGCGCGAAATGCAGTCGCAGGTGCTCGACGACATGGACCTCGAACGCGAAAAGGGAATCACCATCAAGAGCCACGCCATCCAGATGGAGTACACGGCCCGCGACGGACAGCGGTACACGCTCAACCTGATCGACACCCCGGGACACGTCGACTTCTCGTACGAAGTGTCGCGCGCAATCGCCTCGTGCGAAGGGGCGCTGCTGGTGGTCGACGCCACGCAGGGCATTCAGGCGCAGACGATTTCGAACCTCTACCTCGCCGTGGGGCACGACCTGGAGATCATCCCCGTGCTGAACAAGATCGACATGGATTCGGCGATGATCGACGAGGTGAAGGATCAGGTGATCGACCTCATAGGATGCAGGGAGGAGGATATTCTGCTGGCATCGGGCAAGACGGGACTGGGCGTCGAAGAGGTGTTGGAAGCGATCGTAAACCGCATTCCCGCTCCCACGGGCGACGAGAGCGCGCCGTTGCAGGCGCTGATCTTCGACTCGGTGTTCAACCCCTTCCGCGGAATCATCGCCTATTTCCGCGTCTTCAACGGCACGCTGCGCAAGGGCGACCACGTGAAGTTTTTCAACACGGGCAGCGAGTACGACGCCGACGAAATAGGCGTGCTGAAACTCAAGATGCAGCCCCGACAGGAGATCAGGGCCGGAGACGTGGGGTATATCTGCTCGGGGATCAAGACCTCGTCGGACGTGAAGGTCGGCGACACGATCACCTCGGTGACCAACCCCGCCAAAGAGGCCATCGCCGGATTCGAGGACGTGAAGCCGATGGTCTTCGCGGGCGTCTACCCGGTGGAGGCCGACCAGTACGAGGACCTGCGCGCGTCGCTCGAAAAATTGCAGCTCAACGACGCTTCGCTCACGTTCGAGCCGGAAAGCTCGCTGGCGCTCGGATTCGGGTTCCGCTGCGGATTCCTCGGGCTGCTGCACATGGAGATCATTCAGGAGCGGCTGTACCGCGAATTCGACATGGACGTCATCACGACCGTGCCCAACGTGTCGTACCGCATCACCACGACGCAGGGCGACGTGGTCGAGGTGCACAACCCCTCGGGACTGCCCGAGGTGACAAAGATCGACAAGATCGAGGAACCCTACATCCTCGCGCAGATCATCACCAAGTCGGAGTTTCTGGGCAACGTCATCAAACTCTGCATCGACAAGCGCGGGGTGATGAAGAACCAGACATTCATCACGCAGGACCGCGTGGAGGTCAATTTCGACATGCCCCTCTCGGAGATCGTCTTCGACTTCTACGACAAGCTCAAGAGCATCTCGAAAGGATACGCCTCGTTCGACTACCACCGCACGGGATTCCAGCCCTCGAAACTCGTCAAGCTCGACATCCTGCTCAACGGGGAGCCGGTCGACGCCCTCTCGTCGCTCACCTACACGGACCACGCCTACGATTTCGGACGCAAGATGTGCGAAAAGCTCAAGGAGCTTATCCCCCGCCAGCAGTTCGACATCGCCATACAGGCCGCCGTCGGCGCCAAGATCATCGCACGCGAAACGGTCAAGGCCGTGCGCAAGGACGTGACGGCGAAGTGCTACGGCGGAGATATTTCGCGTAAGCGCAAGCTGCTCGAAAAACAGAAGAAGGGCAAGAAGCGCATGCGCCAGATCGGTAACGTCGAAGTTCCCCAGTCGGCATTCCTCGCCGTGCTGAAAATGGATTAAGAACCATGAAAAAGACCATCATCGACCTCTTCGAGGCCTCCGTGCGGAAATACGGGGCCAAGACCTTCCTGCTCGAAAAACGCCATCACAAATTCGAGCCTACGACCTATGCCGAGACCCGCGAGCAGGCGCTCGAAGCCGGAGCCGGACTCACCGCGCTCGGCATCCGCCCCGGAGACAAGGTGGCGATACTGGCCGAAGGCAGCAACGCATGGATCATTTCCGAACTGGGGCTGTTCTACGCCGGGGCGGTCAGCGTGCCCCTGTCGGTGAAACTCGAAGAGTCGAACGACCTCCTCTTCCGCATGCGGCACGCCGAGGTCAAGGCCGTTTTCGTGTCGAAACACCAGCTGCCCAAGATCCGCCGCATCCGCGCCGGACTGCCGCAGCTGGAGCAGGTGATCGTCCTCGGACACATTCCGCTGGAATCCGGGGAGACGGCCTACGGGACGCTCAAGCGTCTGGGCCGCGAATACCTCGCCAAGAACAAGGAGGAGTTCATGGAGATCGGGCAGGCGATCCGGAATGACGATTACGCCACGATCACCTACACCTCGGGCACGACGTCGGACCCCAAAGGCGTGATCCTGACCCACCGCAACTACACGGCCAACGTCGAGCAGGCGTTGTCGCGGGTCGACATTCCGCCGCATTTCCGCACGCTGATCATCCTGCCGCTCGACCACTGTTTCGCCCACGTCGTGGGTTTCTACATCATGATCGCCTGCGGAGCCTCGGTGGCCACGGTGCAGATCGGAGCGACGCCGATGGAGACGCTCAAGAACATCCCGCAGAACATCCGCGAGGTGCAGCCGCACTTCCTGCTGTCGGTCCCGGCGCTGGCCAAGAACTTCCGGAAAAACATCGAAAGCTCCATACGGGCCAAGGGGAGATTCACCGAGGCGCTTTTCAACCTCGCGCTCCGCACGGCATACGCATACAACAGCGACGGGTATGGCAGGGGCAGCGGATGGCGCATCGTGCTGGCCCCCGTCGTCGGGATTTTCGACGCGCTGCTGTTCCGCAAGGTGCGGCAGGCGTTCGGTGGCCATCTCGAATTCTTCGTCGGGGGCGGTGCGCTGCTCGACGCGGAGTTGCAGCGGTTTTTCTACGCCATCGGAATCCCGATGTTCCAGGGATACGGACTTTCGGAGGCGACGCCCGTGATTTCGACCAACTCGCCCAAACATCACTGGCACCGGTTCGGATCGTCGGGCAAGATACTCATTCCGCTGGACCTGAAGATCCTCGACGAGGAGGGTCGCGAGGTTCCCCGCGGGCAGAAGGGCGAAATCGTCGTCCGCGGCGAGAACGTCATGGCCGGCTACTGGAAGAATCCCGGGGCCACGGCCGAAACCGTGCGCGACGGGTGGCTCCACACGGGCGACATGGGTTACGTCTCGGAGGATGATTTCCTCTATGTGCTGGGACGTTTCAAGAGCCTGCTGATCGCTTCGGACGGCGAAAAATACAGCCCCGAAGGAATGGAGGAGGCGATCGTGGACAAGTCGCCCTACATCGACCAGATCATCGTGCACAACAACCAAAGCCCGTTTACGGGGGCGATCGTGGTTCCCAACCGCGAGGCGCTGCGCCGCGAGCTGGAGGCCCGCAGGACGCCCGAAGCGGAGCGCGCAAACGTCGCAGCGGAGATTCTCGGCGCCGAGATCGACCGTTACCGCGCCGGAGGAACCTATGCCGGGGAGTTTCCGGAACGGTGGCTGCCTGCGGGACTGGCCATTGTCGACGAGGCTTTCACGGAGCAGAACGGATTGGTGAACAGCACGATGAAGGTCGTGCGCGGGAAGGTCGAGGAGCATTTCCGAAACCGGCTCGACTACCTCTATTCGG
>OGFZ01000885.1_pt1 | contig 15393 bp, 15 predicted proteins | sample 1571081 | NCBI WGS metagenome assembly OGFZ01 (sample SAMEA2582039, study PRJEB24529) | metagenome | biome: Human gut stool | place: China | collected 2011
GTTAAATTTGTTCCTTCTGGATAAGTTAAAAGAGTTTCACAATACATACCCGGGAATCCGGCTGAAGATCTACAATCATTCCACACCGCAGGCGGTGGAAGCGGTGAGAAGGGGAACGGTTGATTTTGCAGTCGTTTCCACACCTGTAAAAGCGGATGCACCGCTCCACATGACAATGCTTCATCCATATCAGGAAATACTGATCGGTGGAACAGAGTTCGGGCATCTGGCAGGAAAGCAAACAACATTTGAGGAGATTATGCAATATCCGCTCATCTGTCTTGGAAAGGAGACGGTGACCTTTCAGTTTTACAGGCAGTTATTTGCTTCTTATGGTCTGGACTTTGAGCCGGATACAGAGACTGCAACGGCGGATCAGATCCTTCCACTGGTAAGAAGCGGACTGGGGCTGGCTTTTATACCAAAACCGATGGCAAAGGATGCGATTGACAGGGGAGAGGTGTCAGAGATACCCCTGTGTGAGAAGATACCGTCCCGGAATATCTGTCTGATCTATGACAGCACGCACCCATTTAAGGAGGCTGCCACACAATTGAAAAAGATGATCGCTGCGAATAGTTTTGCCAGTGTTGAATAGGTTTTTGGAAAACGATTGATATTTTTAAAAGCATATGTTATAGTTCAAACGAACTTGATAATGAAACAAACAGGTGTCAGATAGGCAGGGTGACCTCACTCTGCCGGATCTGGTGAAAAGGGAAACAGGTGCGAATCCTGTACGAACTCGTCACTGTATTTAGGGAGTGCATGCCAAAAACTCACTGGGCAGCCGGGAAGAGGGCAATGCATGATGATCTGTAAGTCAGGAGACCTGCCTGATTGTTGTACGGGAAACAAAAATGTTTCCACGCCACGAGTAACTGGCTGTACGGATGAGAAAATTTGACCTGTTTTTAGATCATTTTTGTAAGATAGGACAGGAAAATTTTTATATTGTGATTTGAGTGCAGCGTTTCTTTTGTGAAAAAGAGACGCTTTTTTCATATTCAGGCAGAACGATTCCATAGAACATCATCTGGAACAGACCGTCGAACAGGAAAGAGAGAAAAACAGAATGCAAAGCAACGGAAACGGAACCGAAGTATGGGAAAAAGGAATACAGGTTGATCTCCCGGATGGAGAGTATGAGATTGAAGTGCAGCTGACAGGGGGAAGCGGCAGGGCGTCTGTCACATCACCGGCAATTCTGCAGGTGCAGGATGAGAAGGCCGTCATCGAGATCGAGTGGAGCAGCCCTAATTATGACTATATGACGATGGACGGAGAGACTTATCTTCCGGTCAATACAGAGGGCAATTCTGTTTTCGAACTGCCTGTGACTGCTTTTGACAAAGAAGTGCCGGTAACGGCAGATACGACAGCCATGAGCGTGCCGCATGAGATTGAATATACGATTCTGCTCGACAGTGCTTCCATTGCAAACGCCGGGAAAAAACCGATGGAAGTAATCGCAGTTGTCTACGTCGCAGCCGTGATCGCAGTAAGTATCACAGCGTGGCAGATACATCGGAAGAGAAAAGGAAAAAAAGAATGAAGCAGATAAAAAAAATCGGTCTGTGGTGTATATTGCTTTTTGCCTGCATCCAGATATCGGGCTGTGGAGACGGCCAGACCTCCTGGAAGAGTGAGGATCATGAGATCAGCAGTGAGCTGACTTATGAAAAGAGCATGGATTTAGATTATGCCACAGAGTTTGCAGTGGATTATTATGAGAATGGTTTTACACTGATTTCCATATCGGATGGAAGCAGATTTTTACTGAATACCGAAGGGGAACAGGTACCGGAGGATTTAGAGAAGGGTATCACAGTCTTAAATGCCCCGGTGTCCAATATTTATCTGGTTGCCTCGGCGACTATGGATATGTTTTGCAGTATCGGTGCACTGGATCACATCTGCCTGTCCGGACTGCCTGAGGAAAAATGGGAGATCCCGGAGGCAAAGGCGGCAATGGAGAGCGGACAGATCGTATATGCCGGAAAGTATAATGCACCTGATTATGAACTGATCTGTTCGAAAGAGTGCGGGCTTGCCATTGAGTCAACGATGATCGGACATTCACCGGAGGTAAAGGAGAATCTGGAATCGTTTGGCATTCCGGTTTTAGTCGATCATTCCAGCTATGAGTCTGATCCGCTCGGCAGGACCGAGTGGGTAAAGCTTTATGGAGTGCTGACCGGAAATGAGGATGCGGCGGTGAGCGCATTTGAGGAACAGAAACAGTATGTACAGGAACTTTCCGATGTGGAAACGACCGGAAAGACGGTTGCATTTTTTTATGTTACAACAGCGGGAACGGTCAGTGTGCGAAAGAGCAATGACTATGTTCCGAAAATGATAGACATTGCCGGTGGGGAGTATGTGTTCCGGAATTTAAAGGGGGAAGATAACGCAGCTTCCAGTGTCAATATGCAGATGGAAGAATTTTATGCGCAGGCAAAAGATGCAGACTATCTTGTCTACAACAGCACGATCGACGGCAATCTTGCTTCCATTGATGATCTGCTGGCGAAAAACAGTCTTTTTGCAGATTTTAAAGCAGTCCAGAATGGAAATGTATGGTGTATCGGGAAAAACCTTTATCAGGATACCATGGATACCGGAAGCATTATCCATGATTTTCATGAGATGCTGAACTCGGAGGATACGGATGAACTTACCTACATGTATAAGCTCAAATAGAAAAATAAGATATACGGTCTGTTTCGTCATTCTGATCACATTATCAGTACTCTTTTTTATCATCAGTGTATGTGCCGGAAGTGCTCTCAGATATCTGGAGACAGTTCAGAGGGGAACAGGATGAACTTTATGCAGCCATTCTCTTTCAGATCCGTATCCCGAGAACGTTTGCGGCAATCCTGCTCGGTGGTGCGCTGGCATTGTCCGGGTATCTGCTGCAGACTTTTTTTCATAATCCGATCGCAGGACCGTTTGTCCTTGGCATTTCTTCCGGGGCAAAATTATTTGTGGCGGTCGTGATGATCGTGTTCTTAAGATATTCCAGAACATTATCTTCTGTGGATCTGATCGTGGCGGCGTTCGCAGGATCTATGCTGTCAATGTTTTGTGTGCTTCTGATGTCACCGAGAGTTCAGAATATGTCATTTTTAGTGCTGATCGGAGTGATGATCGGCTATATCTGTTCCGCAGTCACAGATTTTCTTGTGACGTTTGCAGAGGATTCCGACATTGTGAATCTTCATAACTGGTCGATGGGAAGCTTTTCCGGTATCACATGGGAGAATGTGAAAACAATCGTGTTTGTTGTAGCCGTTACCGGCATTTTGACATTCTTTTTGTCAAAACCGATGGAAGCGTACCAGTTAGGAGAGACTTATGCAAAAAATATGGGTGTCAATATCAAAATGTTCCGCGTACTGCTCGTGATCTTATCGAGCATCTTATCCGCAGTGGTAACAGCGTTTGCGGGACCTGTGTCGTTTGTCGGGATCGCGGTGCCGCAGATGGTAAAGCGGTTATTCCGGACGGCAAAACCGATCATCATGATACCGGCATGTTTTATAGGTGGGGCAGTATTCTGCATGTTCTGTGATCTTCTGGCGCGGATGGTGTTTGCACCGACGGAGATGAGTATCAGTACCGTGACAGCGATTTTTGGCGCACCGGTAATGATCGCAGTTATGTTGAAGCAGCGACAGGAGCGGTACTAAGGAAGAAAAATTGAAATTGTGAGAAGCATGCATCCAGGCATTCGGTAGGTAATGAAATATCTTGACAATGGAAAATGAGGAACGGAATGGAAGAACGGGAACTTTTACACACGGACGGACTGTCCGTTGGATATCACGGAAAAGAACTGATAAAGGAGATAGGGATTTCTCTGAAAAGGGGAGAGATCGTGACATTGATCGGACCAAACGGGGCAGGAAAATCCACTATTTTAAAGACTATCGCAAAGCAGCTGCAGGAGATCTGCGGCAGCGTTTATGTGGAAAACACCAGGCTGTGTGAACTGCCGGAAAAAGAACTGGCGAAGAAAATGTCCATTGTTTTCACAGAGCGCATCACACCGGAGCTGATGACAGTGGCAGACGTTGTGGCGATGGGGAGATATCCGTATACCGGAGGACTTGGCATCCTGACACCAAAAGATGAGGCGGTGGTGGCGCAGTGCATGGAACAGATCCGCATCTCACCGTTAAAAGAACGCAATTTTATGAGTCTGAGTGATGGGCAGAAACAGCGTGTACTGCTTGCAAAGGCGCTGTGTCAGGAGCCGGAGATTCTGATCCTTGATGAGCCGACATCTTATCTGGATGTAAAGTACAAACTCGAATTTTTATCCATGCTGCAGGAGATGACACGGAAGAAAAAAATTGGTGTTCTCATGTCGCTGCATGAACTTGATCTTGCAGAGCGTGTGTCGGACAAAATTGTATGCGTCAAAGGGGAAAACATTGAGCATTACGGCACGCCGGAGGAAGTCTTTACCGATGGATTTGTCGATCAGCTTTATGAGATCACGGACGGAACGTTTCAGGAGAAAAGCGGTTGCGTGGAACTGAAAAAATGCGGGGGCATACCGGAGGTATTTGTGATCGCCGGAAATGGTACGGGAAGTTTTCTGTTCCGGCAGCTTCAGAGAAACGGGATTCCATTTGCAGTGGGGATCTTAGGAAAAAATGATATTGATTATCCGGCGGCAGAAGCGCTTGCGGTGCAGGTGATCGCTGCGGAGGCGTATCAGGACTTTGAGAGGCAACATTATGAGGCGGCAAAACAGGTGATGTGCGCATGCAGAAAGGTGATCTGCTGCCAGACGGTATTTGGATCACAGAACAGGCTGAACAGACAGCTTTTGCAGGAGGCAGAAGACTGTGGAATGGAGATAGAATTATGGCAAAAGTGATCATGGTGCAGGGCACGATGTCAAACGCAGGAAAGAGCCTGATCGTGGCAGGACTCTGCAGGATTTTCAAACAGGACGGATACCGGGTGGCACCGTTTAAATCCCAGAATATGGCACTGAATTCTTTTATCACAAAGGAAGGGCTTGAGATGGGACGCGCACAGGTGATGCAGGCGGAGGCAGCAGGGGTGGAGCCGGTAGCTGCAATGAATCCGATCCTGTTAAAACCGACCACACATGTCGGCTCACAGGTGATCGTGAATGGTGAAGTGCTTGGTAATATGAGTGCAAGAGATTATTTTGCGTATAAAAAACAGTTGATCCCGGAAATCAAAAAGGCATTCCGGGAGTTAGAAAAAGACAACGATATTATCGTGATCGAAGGCGCAGGAAGTCCGGCAGAGATCAATCTGAGGGAAAATGACATTGTCAATATGGGATTGGCAGAGCTTCTGGATGCACCGGTGCTTCTTGTGGGAGACATTGACCGGGGCGGCGTGTTTGCACAGCTTCTCGGAACACTGATGCTGCTCGAAAAAACGGAAAAGGAACGTGTAAAAGGGCTCATCATCAATAAATTCCGCGGGGATAAAACTATATTAGATCCGGGCGTTGTGATGCTGGAGGAGCGGGGACATGTGCCGGTCGTGGGCGTTGTGCCTTATATGGAGCTATCCATTGATGATGAGGACAGCTTAAGCAGCAGATTTGACCGCAAGGAGGAAGGCCTGATCGATATTGCAGTCATACGTTATCCAAGAATTTCCAATTTTACGGATCTGTCTGTCTTAGAGCAGATCGGGCAGGTTTCCGTGCGCTATGTGGACAGTGTGAGAGACTTACACCACCCGGACATGATCGTGCTTCCGGGCAGTAAAAATACAATGGCCGATCTGAAATGGATGCGGGAAAATGGTCTGGAGGCGCTGATCAAAAAGAAAGCGCAGGATACCATTGTTTTTGGGATCTGTGGCGGATATCAGATGCTGGGTGAGACGATCAGCGATCCATATCAGGTGGAAAACGGTGGAAGCATGAAGGGCATGGGACTGCTTCCGGCTGCGACGGAGCTGAAACAGGAAAAAACAAGAACACAGGTAACGGGAACTTTTGGAGAAATTTCCGGAGCACTCTCCGGACTTTCCGGAAAGAGCGTGCGCGGATACGAGATCCACATGGGCAGTACCGGATACAGTCGAAGTAACGCGGATAATAGAAGCACCGCAGACGGTGGAAGCATCGTAGACAGTGAGTGTGTCATAGATCCGGAAAGCAGAGGTAATGAGAAGCGTTACATGTGCAGAATACAAAACGAAGCAGATGGCAGTGTAAAATACGACGGAATCTTTTCCGATAACGTATATGGAACATATGTTCATGGCATTTTTGACGAGGGAACGCTGGCAGAGACACTGGTTGGTATCCTGGCTGAACGGAAGGGTGTGGTGCTGGATACCGGGCAGATGATAAGTTATGGGCAGTTTAAGCAGATGCAGTATGATAAACTTGCAGACGGTCTGCGGGAATCCATGGACATGGAAGCAGTGTATGCGATGCTGCGGGAAGCTGCGATTTAAAACAGAAATGTTGTTACTGGAACGAGGTACGAGTGAACAGTAACGAAAATGCGCAGTGCATAAAGAGGAAAAATAATGGAATTTAAAATAGAGGAACCGGATAAAAAAATCAGGCAGGAAATCAAAGCAAACTGGGATCGTGTGGCAAAACCGCTGGATGGTCTGGGGGAGTTTGAGGGACTTCTCGCAAGAATCGGGGCAATCCTTGGGTCGCCAGAGATTGATATTGCGAAAAAAGCAGTGATCGTCATGTGCGCAGATAATGGCGTTGTGGCGGAAGGCATCAGCCAGTCCGGGCAGGAGATCACGGCAGCGGTGACAGAGAATCTCGGAAAAAGAAATACTTCGGTCTGCAAAATGGCGCAAACAGTTGGCGCAGAGATTTTTCCGGTGGATATCGGTGTGAACACCGATCGGATTTTTCCGGGAGTCATCAGCAGAAAAGTAAAAAAAGGCACAAATGATTTTCTGCTAAAACCTGCGATGTCAGAGAGAGAAGCCATGAAGGCGGTCCGGGTTGGGATGGAACTTGTAAAAGAGTGCAAAGAAGCTGGATATACGCTGCTTGGCACCGGAGAGATGGGAATTGGCAATACGACGACAAGTGCGGCGATGGCAGCAGCTCTGCTTTCCGTTCCGCCGGAGATCGTGGCAGGACGGGGCGCCGGATTAAGTGATGAAGGGCTTGCCAGAAAAAGACAGGTGATCGCAGCGGCACTGGAAAAATATCAGTTGAGAGAGACTGAGCCGATGCGTATTTTATGCTCTGTCGGCGGGCTGGATATCGCAGGGCTTTGCGGTGTGTTTTTAGGTGGTGCAAAATACCATATGCCGATCGTGGCAGACGGTGTCATCAGTGCGGTGGCAGCGCTTACAGCAGAGAGGCTTTGTCCGGGAACAAAAGAATTTATCATTCCCTCCCACAAAGGAAAGGAACCGGCTTCGGAACTTTTGATGCGGGAGCTGGGGCTTTCTCCGGTCCTGGATGCAGGACTTGCTTTTGGGGACGGAACGGGGGCAGTCGTGATGTTTTCCCTGTTAGATATTGCCATGAGTTTATATGAGACAGGGGCTACTTTTGGCGATTTTAAAATTGAGGAGTATCACAGGTTTTGATAAAGTCAGTGTGAACATATTTTTTACATGTGACAGAAAGGTGCAGTTATCAGGATGATCACATTGGTGACAGGGGGAAGCGGCAGCGGAAAATCTGCATATGCAGAAAGCCTGCTGTATTCCTGCGAAGGAATCAGATATTATATTGCAACCATGCAGATTTATGATGCAGAGGGCGAAAAAAAAGTAGAGCGGCATCGGAAACTGCGGGCAGGAAAAGGGTTTCTTACGATCGAAAGCCCGATGAATGTAGGAAAAATCCAGTTTGTATGTGCTGGAGAAGCAGGGCAGGCGCAATACCGGCAGGAAGCAGAGAGGAAAGGGCAGTGCAGCTCAGAAAAGAAATCGGCACTGCTTGAGTGTATGTCAAATCTCACAGCAAACGAAATGTTCACGAAAGACGGCATGAAATCCGAGGAGGAAGTAGTTGAAAAAATTGTATCTGAGATACAGACTCTTTCACAGAAACTCGACAACCTTGTGATCGTCACGAACAATGTATTTGAGGATGGTGTAATCTATGACGCCGGAACAATGGAGTATTTGAGAGCACTTGGCAGGATCAATGCAGCACTTGCGCATCTGGCAGACCGGGTGGCAGAGGTCGTGGTCGGAATTCCGGTGGAGCTGAAAGGATGAAGTTATGAAATTATTAAAAGCGATGGCAATCGCATTTTCCATTTATTCTAAAATCCCCGTGCCGCAGTTCGAGTGGAAGGAAGAGGACATGGAGTATATGATGTGCTTTTTTCCGTGGATCGGTGGGGTGATCGGACTGTTTTTTTTCGGATGGGCGGTGTTATGTGAGAAATTTGCGGTAGGAAATGTCTGCTATGCACTGATCGGTGCGGCAATTCCGTTAATGATCTCCGGTGGATTTCATGTGGATGGGTACATGGACACGATGGACGCATTTCATTCGTACCAGAGCCGGGAAAAAAAGCTGGAGATTTTAAAAGATTCCCATATCGGTGCGTTTGCGGCGATCATGCTGGCTCTTTATTATATGATCGATATCGCAGCAATTTCAGAAATACATACCCAAAAGGCAGTGTCTGCGCTTGCAGCCGTATTTTTTCTGGCGAGATGCTTTAGTGGGATTGCAGTTATGACATTGCAGCCGGCAAAAAAAGAGGGGCTTTTGTATACCTTTGCTTCCAGTGCACAGAAAGTCATGGTAAAAGCAGCCTTATATTTTCAGACAGTGCTTTGTGTGGTACTTATGCTGCTCGTATCCGGATGGTATGGAGCCGCGGCAATCGGGGCGGTGCTGCTCAGTTTCTTTTATTTTAAAAAGAAAAGTTACAAAGAGCTTGGTGGTATCACAGGTGACACTGCCGGATTTTTTGTGACAGTCTGTGAGGCGGCTGCGGCAGCTGCGGTTGCGGTGACCGGATATTTCCTGTAACTTTTAAAATAGTATTCGGCAGAAGGGGAGAAAAAGCATGCAATTATATATCGGAGGATATGCGCAGGGCAAGCTTGCCTATGTGCAGGAAAAGCTGAAAGGGCAGGAGGTGCCTGTTGTAAATGATCTGCATCTCTGGGTGAAACAGCTTTTACAGGAGGGAAAACCGGCGGAAGAGATCGTGCTGCAATATTATAAGGAACACCCGGATTGTATCTTTATCTGCGACGAGATCGGCAACGGCATTGTACCGATGGAGAAGCAGGAGCGGGAATACAGGGAACGTGTCGGCAGATTATTGATCCGGCTTGCAGAGGAAGCGGAGACAGTGGAGCGCATCATATGTGGAATGGGACAGAAGATAAAATAAAAGTAAAAATCACATGGATCAGACATGGCATGACACAGGCGAACGGAGAACACCGTTATCTTGGAAAAACAGACGAACCGTTGTCTGAAACAGGAATCCGTCTTTTGCAGGAAAAAAAGAAGGAATATTTTTCCAGCCCACCGGAATTTTTGTATACATCTCCGATGAAACGCTGCGTTCAGACAGCGGAACTGCTTTTTGAGAGGAAGCCAATCCTGATCCCGGAATGGAAGGAGATGGATTTCGGGCAGTTTGAGGGGAAAAATTATGAGGAATTAAAGGACGATCCCTGTTATCAGAAGTGGATCGACAGCAATGGAACATTGCCATTTCCCGGCGGAGAGTCAAGAGAGCAGTTTATCCGGCGTTCCATGGAAGGTTTTGACCGAATGATGTCTGATATTTTAAAAAGATCAGAAAAGAACACCGGAATACAAAACGACACAGATACGCGATATTTGAAAAGTAATCGTGGAACAGAAATCCCGGTCGTGACCGTAGTGCATGGCGGTACGATCATGGCGGTGTTAAGCAGTCTTACCGGAGGGGAATATTTTGATTTTCAGGTGAAAAACGGGGAAGGATATGAAACTGTGCTGGAATGGATCCAGGGCAGTTGGAAGATAACAAGTCTGACTAAGATAGGATGTGAGGACTCAAAAAGTGAACATTTACAATAGATAAGAAAGGAAATTAAATCATGATTTATCATATTGCTTCCATGCTGGCGGGATTTCTCATGGATCTGCTGCTTGGAGATCCTTACTGGCTACCGCATCCGATCCGTCTGATCGGAAACTGGATCAGTTTTCTGGAAAAGAGACTTCTCGGCAGCAAAACAGAAGAAAAACATACCACACCGGAGCAGGAACAAAGGAGGGGAATGCTGCTTGTACTTGCAGTTTTGAGCAGTACGGTGTTTGTGACAGCTGTGCTTTTACTTGGCGCATACAGACTGCATCCTTATCTTGGTGCTGTGATCGAGAGCATTATGACCTACCAGATCCTTGCCACGAAATGCCTGAAGGTGGAGAGTATGAAAGTCTATCAGGAACTGAAAAAAGGGGATATTGCGGCGTCACGGAAAGCGGTATCCATGATCGTTGGCAGAGACACGGAATGTCTGGATGAGACAGGCGTTGCAAAGGCTGCGATCGAGACTGTGGCAGAGAATACTTCGGATGGCGTGATCGCACCGATGATCTTCACAGCGATCGGCGGTCCGATCCTTGGATTTTTCTACAAAGCTGTCAATACCATGGATTCCATGGTAGGATATAAGAATGACAGATATCTGTATTTTGGCAGAACTGCGGCAAAACTGGATGATATCGTAAACTACATCCCGGCAAGGATCAGCGCACTGCTCATGGTGGTTTCCTGTTTTTTATGTGGAAAAGAGTTTGACGGAAAGCGGGCATGGTATATTTTTAAGAGAGACCGCTACAGACATGCGAGCCCCAATTCGGCACAGACGGAAGCGGTGTGTGCAGGTGCCCTTGGAATCAGGCTTGCGGGAAATGCAAGCTATTTTGGCAAAATCGTGGAAAAGCCTTATATCGGGGATGCAGAAAGAGCAGTGGAGACAGAGGATATTAAGCGTGCAGACCGGTTACTCTATGCGACGGCTGTCCTGTGTGAAGCAATCTGTCTGTCGGTACTTTGGATCATCCTGCTTATTTCTTAGACCAGAGAGGAGGAGAGAAAATGCGTCCGGTCATACACGGTGGAGACATTTATCAAAATGAAATAGAACTGGATTTTTCAGTAAATATCAATCCTTTTGGAATGCCGGAAAAAGTGAAGGAGGCAATGCAGGAATCTTTGGAACTCTGTGAGAATTACCCCGACATTCACCATGCAAAACTGATCGAAAAAATCGGAGCGCACTATCACATCCCGGAGGAACATATTTTGTGTGGGAACGGAGCATCTGAGTTATTTGTGGCAGTCGTCCATGCAATCAAACCGGGAAAAATTGTGATACCGGTGCCGTCCTTTTATGGTTATGAGAAAGCTGCAAACGTGACAGAGGCAGAGGTTTCCTATTATGAGATGAAAGAGAGGGATGGGTTCTGCCTGACCGAAGTGTTTCTGCAGGAATTGCAGGAGGATGTGGATTTATTATTTCTGGCGAACCCGAATAATCCGGTTGGCAATACAATAGAAGACGTGCTGCTGGAAAAAATATGTGACAGATGCCGGAAAAAAAAGATAACCGTTGTGATAGATGAATGTTTTCTCGAATTTACAAGGAAAAGAGGATTTTTTGAAACACATTCTTTACAGGAATATCCAAATGTGATCGTTGTGAAGGCTTTCACAAAATTATATGCGATCCCGGGTGTGCGTCTGGGCTTCTTATTCTGTGGCAGCCAGAACAAGGCAGGGCAGATTTTCAATCAATTGCCGGAGTGGAACATCTCAATCATTGCGGAGGCAGCCGGACTTGCGGCATTAGATGAGACGGAATACTGTAACAAGACCATTTCATACATTGGAAAAGAGCGTGCATATCTAAGGGCAGAACTGGAAAAGCTGGGGATCAAAGTCTACCCCGGGGAAGCAGATTTCCTGCTCATAAAGACAGAGCGTCAGCTCTATAATGATTTGCTGAAGAAAAAAATTTTAATTCGTGACTGCAGCAATTACCGGGGACTACGTACAGGATACTATCGTATTGCAGTGAAGACACATGAAGAGAATGAAAAATTGATTGCGCAATTAAAGGATACAATTTGAAGAAGAATCTTATGAAGCGTTTCGCAATCACCCATATCAACACTGCAGGAAAGTAAGGAGCATCAGTATGGAAAACATAGAATACGTCAGACCACAGGATATCGAAAAACGAAGCTTTGCCATAATCTCAAAAGAGCTGGAGGAAAAAGGAATCGTTCTTCCAAAAGAGCAGGAGCTTGTGACGAAGAGAGCCATCCATACCAGCGCAGATTTTGATTATGCAAAGACCATGACTTATTCCGCCCATGCGGTCGGGATTGCAAAAAAACTGATACAAAATGGTGCAGACATTGTCACCGATACAAACATGGCACTTGCCGGCGTGAATAAAAAAGAACTGGCAAAATACGGAGGAAAGGCACACTGTTTTATGGCTGAGGAAGAGGTGGCAAAGATTGCAAAAGAGCGCGGTGTCACAAGGGCAGCTGTGAGCATGGAAAAAGCAGCACAGATAGAAAAGCCAGTGATCTTTGCCATAGGCAATGCGCCGACAGCATTGATCGAATTATATGAAATGATAAAGAGTGGAAAATACCGCCCGGCATTTATTATCGGGGTTCCGGTTGGCTTTGTGAATGTGGAGGCTGCAAAGGATCTGATTTTAAAAACGGATGTACCGTATATTATCAACCGGGGAAGAAAAGGTGGCAGTAACATTGCAGCGGCAATCTGCAATGCGCTTTTATATGAACTTCGAGATAAAAATTAAATATAAATTTAATTAATTAATTCACTGGTCTGAGGAGTTGCCGTGCAGACCATAAGAAAATCATGCAAGAGTGGATGAATGATGCGATATGGATTTACAACAGGAAGCTGTGCGGCGGCTGCCTCGAAAGCAGCAGCATATATGCTTCTGACAGGAAAGTTAAAACAAAATATAACAATACAGACACCGAAAGGGATTCTGTTTCAAACAGAGATACTTGAAACTACAAGAAGTGAAACAGAAGTTACCTGCGCAGTACGAAAAGATGGTGGAGATGATCCCGATATTACATCCGGGACACTCATTTTTTCCACGGTGCGTTTTGCAGACCGGGAGAAAAAAATACCGGGGCAGAATAACAGACAACTTTCAGGCATTCATGTGGAAGCGATGCAGGAGAAACGGGCAGTTATTTGCATTGACGGTGGCGAGGGTGTTGGCAGAGTGACAAAGCCCGGATTAGATCAGCAGGTCGGAAATGCAGCCATTAATCATGTGCCACGGGAAATGATCGAAAAAGAAGTGCAGGAGGTATGCGCATTGGCAGATTTTTCTGGAGAACTTCATATCACGATCTCGGTGCCCGACGGAGAACGTTTGGCGGAGCAGACCTTCAATCCGAGGCTTGGAATCGTCGGGGGAATTTCCATTTTGGGAACTTCCGGGATCGTAGAACCGATGAGCAGTCAGGCGCTTCTTGATACGATCAAAGTGGAATTGAACCAGAAAAAGGCAGAAGGTTATGGGATCGCTGCTGTTTCGCCCGGTAATTACGGGTTGGATTACATGAAAAAAACATATGGTTACGACCTTGACCGGAGCGTAAAGTGCAGTAATTTTATCGGAGACACCATTGATATGGCGATCACCACTGGATTTGAAAAAATGCTGCTCACAGGACATATCGGCAAGCTTGTGAAAGTGGCAGGAGGAATCATGAACACACATTCCAGAGAGGGAGACTGCCGTATGGAAGTGCTTGCCGCAGCTTCTGTGAGAAATCAGGTGCCTTATCCGGTTTTAGAGGAAATCCTGCAATGTGTCACCACGGAAGAAGCAGTCAGGAAACTGGATGCCTGTGGGAAAAAAGATGCTGTGATGCAGGATCTACTGTCAAAAATCATGTTTTATCTGAATAAACGGGCGGCAGGAAAAATGCAGATCGAGGTTATCCTTTACTCCAATGAATTTGGAGAGCTGGCAAAGTCCGCTGGAGCAGAGAAGTTTTTACAGGAATTAATGTGATTTATTAGACAATTGCGAAACTCTTGAAAACCTAAATTAAATTGTGAAAAATTAACAAAAGCTTGAGAAAACACTGGGGAGCGGTCGGTCCTTAGAAGGCAGATACAACGTAAGTTGTGACTGGCTTCTTAGTACCGTTACCAGCGACACGTAGCGAAAGCGTGTTTTCGAAAATTTTGTTAATTTTTCACAATTTAAAGAAGATTATGAAGGGTTTCGCAAATACATAAATTAGAAAGGAAACAAAACGATGGTTTATTTTGTGGGAGCAGGACCGGGAGCGGCAGATCTTATCACGGTACGTGGAATGCGTCTGTTAGAAAAGGCAGATGTGGTAATTTATGCGGGTTCGCTTGTGAATCCGGAACTTTTATCTTATTGCAAAAAAGAGTGTGAGATACATAACAGTGCATACATGACCTTAGAAGAGGTACTCAATGTCATGGAAGAGGCGGAAAAACAAAAACTTACGACAGTGCGGCTTCACACCGGGGAACCAAGCATTTACGGAGCAGTGCGCGAGCAGATGGATCTGCTGGATGAAAAAGGTATTTCATATGAAAGCTGTCCGGGAGTAAGTGCCTGTTTTGGAGCGGCAGCTTTGTTAAATCTGGAATATACTTTACCGGAAGTGTCCCAGTCATTGATCATTACCCGCATGGAAGGCAGAACCAAAGTGCCGGAGAGAGAGAGCATTGAGAGTTTTGCAGCACATCATGCTTCCATGGCAATCTATTTAAGTACAGGAATGATTGGAGAACTGGGCAGACGGCTGATCGCAGGCGGGTATGGGAAAGACACACCGGCAGCGATTGTATACAAGGCGACCTGGCCGGAGGAAGAAGCTTATCTGTGTACGGTGGAACAGTTAGAAGAGACGGCAAAAGCGCATGACATTACCAAAACAGCGCTGATCATCGTGGGAGATATTGTGGCACATCAGAATTATGGGAAATCCAGACTGTATGCGCCGGATTTTGAGACGGAATTTCGTAAGATAAAAAAATCAAGGGAAAAAGAATGAATATCAGTATCATTACGTTTACAGAGAACGGAACAAAACTTGCAGAAAAAATCAGACAGGCTTTTGTGGGCACGAAAATGGAGGAAGCAAAAAAACTTGGATTATCGCTATCTGACTGGACAAGACAGCAGTTTGCAGAGAAAAATGCCATTGTTGTAATTGGAGCCTGTGGCATTGCAGTGCGCATGATCGCACCATTTGTGTCGGATAAGCTAAGTGACAGTCCGGTGGTTGTGGCAGACGAGGCAGGGAAGTTTGTGATTTCCCATATCACTGGATTTGATAGTAGCAACAGAACCTGTTAGTGA
>OGFZ01000888.1_pt1 | contig 15377 bp, 8 predicted proteins | sample 1571081 | NCBI WGS metagenome assembly OGFZ01 (sample SAMEA2582039, study PRJEB24529) | metagenome | biome: Human gut stool | place: China | collected 2011
ATTTAACGGATTGGGTTGTATCTGCGGGCCGCTTATAGGAGGAGTACTACCGCGACCCCTTCGTCGAAGAGCCTTGGAACGGAGCCGAATTCATCCTGGCCAAAGGCGCGCAGAGCGGCATTCAGGCTTTGCAGCGCTACGGCGGACCGCGTTCGATCAAGGGCAACATGTCGAAAGGCTGGAAAACGACTCTCGTGCCGACGATGGAGGCCGTCGAGATGTACTACACCAAGAACGGGCTGCCGCTCGACGTCGACCCGCTGACCAAGGACGAGGACCTGTACAGCGTCGCCCCGGGCGACAACACCGCCCGCCTGCACCGCAACCGCGAACCCCGCTTCTACGCCTCGATCGGTTTCGACCGCGGCACGTTCGAGATCGACGACAAAATCCTCACGCTCCAGCTCCGCGGCGGCGAACTGCACGGCTCGACGCTCAAGGAGACCGACGAATACCAGAGCTGCACGGGTTACCTCTGCCAGAAATGGATTCACAAATCGAGCACCTACAACCAGTCGAAGAACTCCTACAACTACCGCAAATACGCCTATCCCTACCTGCGGCTTCCGGAACTGTTCTACAACTACGCCGAAGCGGACTTCGAATACAACGGGTCGTTGAGCCCCTTGAGCCTCGAATACCTCAACCGGGTGCGCAAACGCTGCGGGCTGCCCCGCTTCCAGGATTCGTGGGCCTTGGTGGGCGGCATTCCCTCGGGCAGCGAACTGCGCAAGGTGCTGCACCAGGAGCGTTCGATCGAATTCCTGTTCGAAGGACGCCGTTTCCACGACCTGCGCCGCTGGAAGGAGGCTCCCGAGGTGATGAACAAGGAACCCCGCTCGTGGAACCGGGACGGCAAGACCCAGGAGGATTTCTACCAGGTGATCCCGGCCAATCAGGGAGGCCGCGTCCGCGTCTTCGAAGCGCCGAAGAGCTACTGGCTGGCCATTCCCATGAGCCAGATCAACAAGAATCCCAACCTGGTGCAGAACCCCGGCTATTAACCCATTGTCACACGCCAAACAACAAGATAAAGAGATGAAAAAACTGCTCTGTTCAATACTCGTCGGCCTGGCCGCACTGTCCGTAACGGGATGCGACGACGACGAAGTGAAAACCCCCGACTTCGCCGTATCGACGGCCCAATGGACCTTCTCCCAACAGGAAGGCATGCAGCGCATGATCGTATCGGCCCCCGGCGCATGGACGCTGACCGGCATTCCCGACTGGATGACCGTGACGCCCGCGGAGGCGGCCGGTCCCTGCGAGATCACGATGACCTACACGACCAACGAAACGGGCGCACCCCGCAAAGCCACGCTGACCGTCACCTGCGGGAACGAAACACGCACCATCGGCGTGGAGCAGGAAACTGTCGTTCCGGAATCTGCGGCCGGTAAAGGCCGCAGGTAACCGCCCGCCACGACCCGTAACCAGAAAAAATGTCACAAATTCATACTGCTGTGACATTTTTTTATGCCTTCCGCGTTCGTTTGCTCCGTTAAAATAATTACTTTTGTAAAAATTCACGAAAGCATTCGCAATCTCTTTCCTTTGCAAAACGAAACTTCCCGTTTTACAAAGGGGACGAACCGGGTGATTTTCGGACACGACAACCGCCAATCAAGAAACCTCTAATATTGAACTTATGAAATCGAACCCAAGCCGCACCCTGTTCCGCACGCTCTTCGCGACGGGACTCATCGCAGCCAGCCTCTGCTCCTGCTGCCCCAAACACAACACCCTCACCCAGGCCGAAATCGCCGACGGCTGGCAGCTGCTCTTCGACGGCAAAAGCCTCGACCAGTGGAAAGACTTCAACGGAGACTCGCTCACGATGCCCTGGCACGTGGTGGACGGCTGCATCCAGGCCGCCGGCGACGGCAGCGACCTGTCGGGATACATCGTCACCAAAAAGCAGTATGAGAACTTCATCCTCGACTGGGACTGGAAGCTCTCCTACGGCGGCAACAGCGGCATGCTCTACCACGTGGTCGAGAACCCCTATTTCAAGGTTCCCTATGTCACCGGGCCGGAGTACCAGCTGATCGACAACGAAGGCTGGGAGGCCACGAACGCCCCGACCCGGCTCGAGGAGTGGCAGAAACTGGGCGTGGACTACGCCATGCACCTGCCGAATCCCGATTCGCTGCTGGTCAACCCGCAGGGCGAGTGGAACTCGTCGCGCATCGTCTGCGACAACGGCCACGTGGAGCATTGGCTCAACGGCCGCAAGATCCTCGAATTCGAAGCCTGGACCGACGACTGGTTCGCCCGCAAGAACAGCGGCAAATGGGAGACGGCTCCCGAATACGGACTGGCGCACCGCGGCGTGCTGTGCCTCCAGGACCACGGCTACCCCGCTTCGTTCCGCAACCTGAAAATCAAGGAACTGCCCCGCAAGGCCGGCCGGGAGGTCGAACTCTTCAACGGCCGCGACCTCACGGGATGGGAAGCCTACGGAACCGAGAAATGGTATGTCGACAAGGACGGCCTGCTGGTCTGCGAGAGCGGTCCCGACAAAAAATACGGTTACCTCGCCACGCGCGAATACTACGATGATTTCGACCTGACGGTGGAGTTCAAGCAGCTCGCCAACGGCAACTCCGGCGTCTTTTTCCGCTCGTTCGTCGAGCCGCCGGTGAAGGTCCACGGCTGGCAGTGCGAAGTGGCTCCGAAGAACCACGACACGGCGGGCATCTACGAGTCCTACGGCCGCGGATGGCTGGTGCAGATTCCCGACGAGAAGGAGTCGATTCTCAAGGAGGGGGATTGGAACACGCTGCGGCTGAAGGTCCAGGGCGACCGCGTGCAGACGTGGCTCAACGGCGAGGAGATGGTGGACATCACCGACGCGAAGATCGGCGCCGCGCAGGGACGCATCGCCTTGCAGATTCACGACGGAGGAGGCATCAAGGTCCTCTGGCGCAACATCCGGCTGACGACCCTGTAAACAAACGGCGGTTCCCATCCGACGGAACCGCCGTTTCCTCTACCTATTTTATTGACTGCATCCAAAAAAACACAACCTGAAATACTATGAGTAACCGCAGAGATTTTCTGAAAAAGGCAGGCGGGCTGGCGCTGCTGACCATCGTGCCGCGCAGCGTGCTCGGAGGCACCAAATTCGTCGCCCCGAGCGACCAGCTCACGAAGGGCATCATCGGCGTGGGCGGCATCGGCAAGAGCAGCTATCATTTCACCTCCAACGATGCATGCCGCCTGGTGGCGGTCTGCGACGTCGACCGCAAACACCTCGAAAGCGCCATCGCGCTGGGCCGCAAGAAGTTCGACAAGACCCTCGAAAGCTATCACGACTACCGGGATCTGATCACCGACCCCAACGTCGACATCGTACACATCGCCACCCCGCCCCACTGGCACGGCATCATGGCCGTCGAGGCTGCCAAGGCCGGCAAGGACATCTGGTGCGAGAAGCCGATGACGCGCACCATCGGCGAGGGCAAGCGCGTGGTGGAGGCCGTCCGGCAGAACGGACGCATCTTCCGCCTGAACACCTGGTTCCGCTTCAAGGACACCTTCTACGGACTGGGCACGACGGTCGAACCGCTCAAGAAACTCGTCGACAGCGGCCTGCTGGGATGGCCCCTCAAGGTGACCATCTCCGGAGCCACGGGATTCACCTGGAAATTCTTCTGGGTGGGGCAGGAGAACCTCAAGCCCCAATCCGTCCCGGAAGAGCTGGACTACGACATGTGGCTCGGCCCGGCGCCCTACAAACCCTACAACAAACACCGCGTGCACGCCACGTTCCGCGGCTACTGGGACTACGACGGCGGCGGACTCACGGATATGGGACAGCACTACATGGACCCCGTGCAGTACCTGTTGGGCAAGGACGACACCTCGCCCGTGAAGATCGAGGTCGACGCTCCGCAGCAGCATCCCGACGCCGTGGGCATCTGGCGCAAGATCGTATACACCTACGACGACGGCTGTCAGATCGTCCTCGAAGGCGAGGGCTACGAAAGCAAGGGCAAGGTCCCCTACATCGAAGGTCCGCTGGGCAAGGTGTATCAGGGTTTCGAGTGCACGATTCCCGACGTCATGGAGAAGATCGCCGAAATGCCCGACCCCGAACCGCAGAACACCGATTTCCTGGCATGCGTGCGCAACCGCGAGCCTTTCGCCCTCGACGAGCTCAAGGGACACCGCAGCTCCACGCTCGTGAACCTCGGGGCATGCGCCCTGCGCCTGAACCGCACGCTGCATTTCGATCCCGACAAGCAGCTCTTCGTCGGAGACGAGGCCGCAAACCGGCTCATCGACCAGCCGATGCGCACGCCGTGGAAAATCTGATAACGTCCAAAACCTGAAAAAAACATGAAAAAGATATTTATCACCATACTCCTCGCCGCCCTGATGCCCTTCGCAGCCGGTGCGCAGGACGCGCGCCAGCGCACCGCCGAAACGATCGTTGCGGACGCCCTGGCCCAACTCCCGGCCCAGACGCCCAAGGCGTTCGACAGCCTGATGCAGGAACTCGCTGCGACCGGAGCCGACGGAATCCGGATGATGGCCGCCATGCTCGTACCCGCAGCGGAAGGCAAGAACGCCCCCGTGGAATACGCCATCAACGGGGTGGTGAGCTACGTGACCGCCGCAGGCCGCGAAGAGCTGGCGCGGGAGATCCGCGCCGGACTGACGGACGCCGTCGCCGCCTCGACGGACAAACCCAACCAGGCATTCCTGCTCTCGCAGCTGCAACTATGCGCAACGGCGGCCGAAGCCCCCGTATTCGTGAAATACGCCGCGGACGAATACCTCGCCGACTACGCCGTGCGCGGACTGATCTCCACGCCCGGAACCGACGGGGAGATCCTCGCACTGATCGACGCAAGCCCGGCCCCGGACGCCCTGCTGGCCTATGCCGCCGCGGAGAAGCGCCTTGCGGCCGCAGAGCCCGCGCTGCTGAAATGGGCCGCAGACCCCAAGGCCGGCACGCCGACGAAAGAGGCTGTCTATAACGCGCTGGCCAAGTGCGGCACAGCCGCCTCGATCGCGCCGCTCGCAGCAGCCGCAAAGGCCGACGGATACGCCTTCACGAAAACGGACGCAACGGGCGCCTACGTCGCCCTGCTCGCACGGCTCGCGGCAGCAGGAAACAGCAAGGCCGTCGCCGCCGCCAAGGCCCTGCGCAAAACCGGCATGCCGCAGAACGTCCGGGCCGCAGGTCTGGGAATAGTCCTCGGCACGGACGCCAAAAAACAGACGCCGGAACTGCTCGCCGCGCTGAAAGACGCCGACCGCGAATACCGCTGCGCGGCGCTCGACTTCGCCGGCGATTTCGCCGACGACGCCCTCTACGCCGCAGTCGTGAAGAAAATGCCGTCGCTCTCCGACGCCGCGAAAACCGACGTCGTGAGCTGGCTCGGCGCCCGCCACGCCGCATCGCAGGCCAACGCCGTGATCGCGGCCATTTCCTCGGCCGACGAGGAACTGGCCCTGGCCGCCATCCGTGCCGCCGGGAAAATCGGAGGACAGGAGGCGCTCGACGCGCTCGTCGCACAGCTCGGAGGCGCACATGCCAAAGAGGCCTCGGCAGCTCTCGCGGCATTCAACGGAAAGCCCAACGCAGCGTTCGTCGCAGCTCTCGACGGCACGCCCGCCACGCAGGCCAACGCCCTGAAACTCGTGGCAAAAAGGCGCATCACCTCCGCAGCCGACAAGGTGTTCGCGCTGCTGAACTCCCCTGACAGGGCGGTGCGCACGGCAGCCTACGGCGCGCTGGCCGGCGTCACGACCCCCGCGGACTTCAACCGTCTGTGCGGCCTGCTGAACCAGGCGCAGGAGGACGACGTGAAGGCCCTTCAGGCCGGCTTGAAGAACGCACTGGCCAAAGAGTCCTCCGACATACAGTACAAGATGGTGGCAGGGCAGATGGCCGCCGCCCCCGAAAAGGCCCGCTACTATCCCCTGCTGGCGCAGGCCGCCAGCAAAGAGGCGATCGACGCCCTGCTGGCCGCCGACGACCGCCAGGCCGCATTCGCGGCCCTGCTGACGGTTCAAAACCCCGCGATGGTCGACGTGTTGTATGATCTCGCCCGGCAGAACCCCGCATGGACCGACGCCGCAATTTCGCGCTACACGGATTTCGTCTCGAAGTCGCGCAATACGCCCATGCGCAAATACCAGCTATACCGCCGCGGACTGGAGGCGAAACCCTCGCCCAAGGTGCAGAACAAACTGCTCAAAGCGCTCTCCAAAACCCCGGTATTCCCGGCGCTGACGCTTGCCGTGAACTACATGGACGCACCCGCGACGGCCGAAACCGCCGCAATGGTCGTGAAGACCGTCGCTGCGAAGAACCCCGCGCTGGGAGGAGAAACGGTAGCAGCAGCCCTGAAAAAGGCCCAGGAGGTATATGCCGGACTGGCCAAATCCGACGCCGACGCAGGTTACGCCGTCGACGAGATCAAGGGACTCCTGGCCAAACTCCCCGCAGAGGGATACCTCCCGGTATCGCTCGAACCGAGCGGATGGGAAGCCGTGGTCGGCGATCCCGAGACCCGCAAGGCGATGAAGGCCAAGGCGCTGGCGAAAGCGCAAACAGAGGCCCGGGCCGCGATGGCGAAGAACTGGATCGCAGAAAACGGCGTCCTGACCGGGGCCGCTGACGGAGGAACGATCGGATCGGCGAAAAATTACGAAAACTTCGAACTGATCCTCGACTGGAAGACCGAAGGCGAGGCCGCGATGGGCATCCGCTCGATCCCGCAGATCGCACTCGGAGGAAAGAACTCCGGAGCCTTGACGGGCAACATGCTCCACGACAACGCCGCACCCAAAGCGGCCGCGAACGGCCCGCAGGAGTGGAACACGATGCAGGTGAAGGTGGTCAGCGACCGCGTGACGGTCGTACTCAACGGCGTCACGACCGCCGAGAACGTAATCCTCGAAAACGCATGCAACCGGGAGATTCCCGCCTACGCAGAGGGACAGATCCTGCTCATCGCGGGAAATGCGCCCCTCAACGTCCGCGAAATGTACATCCGCGAACTGCCCGCCACGCCGCGCTTCGAACTCTCGGAGGAAGAGGCTGCCGACGGCTTCGAGGTGCTCTTCGACGGTACGTCGATGCACAAGTGGACCGGGAACACCACCAACTACGTCCCCGTCGACGGAACGATCTACGTGACGGCGCAGTACGGCGGATCGGGCAACCTCTACACCAAGAAGGAGTACGGAGATTTCGTCCTGCGATTCGAATTCGCCTTCGACAGAGAGGGCGTCAACAACGGCATCGGCATACGCACCCCCATGGGCGTCGACGCCGCCTATCACGGCATGGAGATTCAGGTGCTCGACCACGACGCTCCGATCTACAAGAACCTGCGCGTATACCAGCAGCACGGATCGGTCTACGGAATTATCCCGGCCAAACGCGTGAAATTCCCGCCCCTGGGAACATGGAACGTCGAGGAGATACGCGCCGTGGGAGACCGCATCACCGTGACGGTAAACGGCGAGGTGATTCTCGACGGAGACATCCGGCAGGCCTGCCAAGGCCACAACGTGGCCCCCGACGGCGGGAAAAACAACCCCTACACCGTGGACCACAAGAACCATCCCGGACTCTTCAACGCCTCGGGACACATCGGACTGCTCGGACACGGAGCCGGAATCAAGTTCCGAAACATACGAATCAAGGAGCTGCCCGCGGCGAAAACCAAAAAATAGCCCTGACCCTCTGAAAGCGAACCCGCCCGAAATTCGGGCGGGTTTTTGCGAACAGCAGGCCCGAATATCGCAAAAATTGTGTTATATTTGCAAAAAATAGGCCGGAGCGCAGCCTCCGCGCCGCCGAGTTCAGAATAAAAACCTAAAAGAAAAAACCATGCTTATCCCTTGTGCAATCGGTTACGGGCAGATCATCGTAATCGTATTGGTAGTCATCCTGCTCTTCGGAGGCAAGAAAATCCCCGAACTGATGCGCGGACTGGGCCGCGGCGTCAAAGAATTCAAGGATGCCGTCAACAAAGACTATACGGCCGAAGACAACAAACCCGGAGACAAATCCGACTCCGGAAAGACCGAGTAATCACACCTGTTCCGCGGCGGCAAACAAATGAACATGAAAAAAAAGGATCCGGAGTCGACGGAGATGACTTTTTTCGAGCACATCGACGCCCTGCGCCCGCATCTGGTGCGAGGGGTGATGGCAATCGGAGTCATCGGACTGGTGGCCTTCTTCTGCAAGAGTTTCATTATCGACACGGTGCTGTTCGGGCCACAAAGCCCGGACTTCCCCACCAACCGCATGCTGACATGGGTGGGCGCCCAGTGGGCGCATATGGCCGAATGGCTCAACAGCGTGCTCGGCACGTCGTTCGACACCGATCCGGAGACCTTCCGCATCGCCAACGACCGTTTCTCGATCATCAACACCTCGCTGTCCGGGCAGTTCAACCTCCACATGAAGATCTCGCTCCTGACGGGACTGGCAATGGCCATGCCCTACACGCTGTGGGAGTTCTGGCGCTTCGTGCGCCCGGCGCTCACGCCGAAGGAGATTCAGGGAACCCACCTGTTCGTATTCTGGGTGTCGCTCTGTTTCTTCGGAGGGCTGCTGTTCGGTTATTTCGTCATGGCGCCGCTGTCGATCAACTTCTTCGCCAACTACCAGGCCAGCGAGTTCATCACCAACATGTTCGACATCAGCGACTACCTGACCACCGTCATCATCGTCTCGATAGCCTGCGCCTTCATGTTCGAACTGCCGCTGCTGATCTACTTCCTGACCCGCATGGGGCTGGTTTCGGCCGGATTCCTCCGCAAATACCGACGCCATGCGTTCGTCATACTGCTCGTCGTCGCGGCAATCATAACCCCGCCCGACATATTCAGCCTCATTCTGGTGATCCTGCCGCTATACGGGCTGTATGAATTGAGCATCAAACTCGCGGAGCGGACCGAGCGCAAGCACGCCGCCGAAGAGGAACAAACGACGGAAATGACGGAAACGACGGAATAGCAGAAGACATATGGAGCGAACAAGCGAAACGAAGCCCGTCACGATCGTAGCCATCGGGGCGGGCAACCGTACCAACAAATACCTCGAATACGCGATCCGGAATCCCGACCGGATGAAACTGGTCGGCGTAGCGGAGCTCAACGACATCCGCCGCCACGCAGTCGCCTCCAAATTCGGACTGAAGCCCGAAGAGTGCTTCGCCGACTACGAACGCTTTTTCGAAAACCCCGTCCCGGCCGACGCCATCCTGATCGGAACGCCCGAGAACATGCACTTCGAGCCTTGCATGAAGGCCATCGAGGCGGGTTATAACGTCCTGCTCGAAAAACCGATCGCGCAGTCGCTGCCCGAATGCTGCCGCATCGCCGAAGCGGCGCGGCGCAAAGGGGTCATCGTCGGCGTCTGCCACGTCCTGCGATACCATCCCTATTTCATCAAGATCAAGGAGATCGTCGACTCGGGCCAGCTGGGAGAGATCATATCGATCAGCCACCTCGCAGCCGTGGGGCTCGACCGAACCACACACGGATTCGTCCGCGGCATGTGGCGCCGCGAGGAGATCACCAACCCGATGCTGATTTCGAAATGCTGCCACGACATCGACTTCCTGCTGTGGCTCACCGAGGCGCGCTGCCGCAAACTATCGTCGTTCGGGTCCCTGCGCTGGTTCCGGGCCGAGAACGCCCCGAAGGGAAGCACGCCCCGGTGCATCGACTGCCCGCTGGAAAAGGAGTGCCCCTACTCGGCAGTGGACCTCTACTATAACCGGCGCGACTGGATTTCGAATTTCGACGTCCCGGAAGGCGCGACGCTCGACGAGGTCATACTCCGACAGCTGCGCACGGGCGATTACGGCCGATGCGTGTTCCGCTGCGACAACGACGTGGTGGACCACCAGATCGTATCCATGGAAATGGAAAACGACGTCACGATCTCCTTCTCGATGGATGCCTTCACCCTCGGCGACCAGCGAGAGACACACATACGGCTGACTCACGGCGAAATCGACGGTGACGAACGCATCCTGCGCGTGCGCCGATTCCGGGGCGGGGAAGAGCAGGTATACGATTTCTCCGGCATACTCGGCAAGCCATTCCACGCCGGAGCCGACCTAAATCTGGTCGAGGATTTCGTCGACACGATCAGCCGCAGGGAGCACCGCTTCCGCACATCAATCGGAAAATCGGTCGAAAGCCACCGGATATGCTTCGAAGCCGAGCGAAGCAGGCTATCCGGACAGACCGTAATTCTCGACCAAACACGCTGATCGCCCCGGGCACAAACAGGCAGGCTGCAACCTCTCGGTTGCAGCCTGCCTGTTTGTCAGCGTCATTCGACCGCCAGCTCCCGGTCGATCCGATCGGCCATGTAGCGGCAGAAACTGCGCGTATCGGCCAAGGGAGCCGACGCAGCGCCCCGCTGGTACATCGCCTTCATGTCGAGTAGCAGTCCGTAGAACAGATGCTCCCGGAAGGCGGGAATCACCCGCGGCGTCCGGTAGCCGTAGGCGGCGCCCTGCACCTCGCCGGCGCCCAACGGCGTGAAATCGTCGGCCCGGCGCTCCGCCGGCATGTCCGGAAGCGCCCCGGCGTCAGTCGCCGGGAACAGATCGCCGCCGTCGGACAGCGAAGCGGACCCGTCAAACAGCGCGAAGGCGCTTCCCGAACCCGACGAAGGCTTATCTTTGACGTTGGCCGCGGCGACGGTCGATTTGAGCAGCGACTGTTGCAGATTACGGACATGGTCCGTCAGCGGTTCGCGCGAACGGAGCCGCTCCTCGAACCACGCCACGAGGTCCTTCGCCATGAGGTCGGCCGTATAAGGATCGTCGGCCTTCGAAGCCGCGAGGTCCAGCGTTCCGAGCTTTTCAAGAAGCGTGCGCGCAATCCGGCGCTGGAGGTATTCGCATGCCTGCACGCGGTTGTAAACGTTCTTCGACACCCCCTGCCGGTCGATCCAGCCGAGGTCGGCGGTCAGGGCGAGCGCCTCGCGCAGGGCGCGTCGCTGCACTTCGCGCGGCACGGCCGTGCAGGCGGGCCGGGCCGTTCCCTCGTAGACCGGATTCATATAGACGCCCCCGATGTAGCGCATCAGCTGCAAGGCGAGGGAGTTGACGCGCAGAACCATCTCCGTGAGCAGCTCCTCGCGGAACTTGTAGTCGCCGTCGCGGCCCGAAAGCCACCCGTCGCCGTGCTCGGCGACATATTTCAGATTGGCCGATTGCAGCGCCACGCTCCGGAACAGGTCGTCGCCCAGGTCTCCGGCCCCCACGCGGGGATCGTAAGTCCCGGAGGCGTACTGCGCGAAGAAACAGCGGGGGTCTCCCTCCTTCGAGGCGAGCAGGCGGCGCAGCTCCGGAACCTCGTCGTGCGGCGTCACAGCCCCCGGAACGGGCTTGTAGAGCCACTCGACGGCCAGGTAATCGTAAGGACCCAGCGCATCGGCCACGAGCTTCACACCGCGCTCCCTGTCGCCCGGCTGCGCGACGATGTTGTAGAACACGTCGTCGGTGATCGACGCCGCCAGGCCGTTTTCCCGCGTAAACGACGGCGAACGGAGCGAGTCGGTCAGATAGGCCGACGAGGCGGCGTAGTTGGGCATCACGCCGAAAGCCGAGGCCGCACGGCGGGCCACCATGGCCGTTAGGGCGTCGGCGATCTGACGCGCCGAAGGCTGCGTGGTGCGCGCCTCGGGGTCGGCGGCCGACAACGTCAGGAGCAGCTTCTTCTGAATGGCGGCCGTGAAATTGAAGGGCACGAAGATGTCGGTCCCGAGGATTTCACCGCTGCGCGGATCGACCCACGAGGCGGTGTAGAGTTCCGAATTGGAGGTTCCCGTGCGCCGCACGCAGTTGTTATAGAGGCTGTTGTCGTTGAAAGCCGGATCAGCCGGAAAAGGCTCTACCCGCACGACATCCTTGCAGCCGATCTTCGCGAAGGCATCGTTCCACAGCAGAAGCCCCCGCTCGACGGCGGCATAGGCCGAAGCGTCGAAAGCCGTGTCGACGTAAAACACCACGGGACGCACCTTCCCCGCGCTGTCGAGGATCGAACGGCGGCAGACGTAATAATCGGTTTTGGCCTCCTGCTCCCGGTCCGAGAAGCGTTTGAACGCCTTGGCCGCCAGCCCGAGCCGCTGGTCGCAGAGCCGCATCCGCCGTTCGGGATCGCCCAGCACGCGGAGCGTGCGGCGGGCGACGATCGACTGGGGCTTGTCTTTCCACAGGTCGAGCAGGCCGAGGAAGCTGACCGTCGTGCCGTAGGAAAGCTCTCCCACCACCGAAACGCACCCTTTTCCGCCCGTCACGCCGGTCAGCATCGAACGGTCCTTCTTGTAATCGGCCTTGGCCGTCATCCAGCCGCCGTAGGTGTTGCCGCCCTCGGGGTCGATCGGACGCAGGCGTTTGACGTCCCCGACGAAAAGCGCCGTGACGTCGACGACGGACGATTTCCCGTCGGGCGTGCGGGCCTTCACGGCATACGAGGCCACGATCGGACCGATGTTGCTCCGCCCGACGGCCTCACGCATCGCCGGGCTGCCGTCGACGATCACCACCGGAGCGAACTCCCGCATGCAGAGGAGCGTGTCGCTCTTCCCGCGGCCGAACTCGACCATGTAGGGCGGCACGGGCTGCTGGTGGGCCAGTCCGTCGCCGGGATCGCCCGTCCACTCGATCGTCGTGGTGATCATCAGCCCCCGGCCGAGCAGCGAATCGGGGAGTTCGAGGTAGAGTTTGTCCGCAGTCAGGTGCAGGGTCAGCCCGCCGCCGCGGACAGTCTCCACCCGCTTGTCCTTGAACAGTTTCTCGTAGGGAGTCGCCTTGGCGGCGGTATCGGCCTCCTGCTTCTTTTTCTTGTCGCGCTTCCTGTCCCCGGCTCCGGCTTCCACGGCGGCCGAACCGGCCGCCCGGACGGGCCGAGACGCCGCCGGCAGCAGCAAGATTCCCGCCAGCAGCGGAAGGAAAGCTATTTTAAACAGTTTCATCATGGTCCGGAAGATTTATTTTTTCAACGCTTTCTCGATGTTGCGCAGCAACAACTCGTAGTGCAGGCGCGCTTCGCCCGTCGCCGAAGCGCTCTTCGTGCGGAGCATCGCACGCAGTTTGAGCAGCGCGGCATAATCCCCGGCCTCGGTGTTGCGCGGGTCGTAGTAGTTCAGGCGCGGAGAGCCGTAGCCCAGCAGCGGCGCGGTGTCGACGCGGTGCGCGGCGGAGAAGGTTTCGAAGGGGTCGTGGCCGCAGCGTTCCCCGCAGGCGGTGAGCGCCGCGGTGCGGGCCGCATGCTCCCCAAGGAAGGCGGGAACGGGCATCAGTCCCTCGTCGGAGACCAGCTTCTTCTCCTCCCGCGCCCCCGTCCCGGTGTATTTCAGCCCGGCCGAAAGGCTGAGACTGCGGACGTATTCGCGCTGGAGCATCATCTCCAGTGCATCGGGCGTGCGGCCCTTCAGCGTCGAAGCCCACACGAATTCATAGACATCCCTGCGGCACTCCTCGGGCGTGTAGGCCTCCTTTTCGGCCAGCGCGGCGCTCAAAGCCACACGCGCCGGGGCGGCCACGACGACCGACACCAGCGAAGCCATGATCGACTCGGCGGGCGAACCCATCAGCGGCATGTCGCGGATCAGTTCGGCGTTGTCCAGCCACTTCATGTCCTTGAGCTGCGCGAGACAGAACAGCAGGGCTTCGCGCTGGCGTTCGCGCGGCACGCTGCGGTAGGCTTCCACGGGGTCGCCCTCCATCTTCTCGGCGAAGTAGATGCCGCCGACGTTGGCCAGCACGTGGTTCAGGTAGCGGATATACTGCGTGAGCACCTCGTCGTAGAGGGTGCGCCGCTGGGAGAAATCGGGGTCCTGGGCGCTGATCCAGGCGTTCATGTTGCCGAGAATGTATTTCAGATTGGCGATGCCGTAGCCCGAGGCCTTCACGGCGTCGTCGCCCAGATCCTCCGACTGCGAACGGGGATCGATCGAGCGGCTGAACTGCTGCTTGCCGAAACGGTAGACCGAATCGGCGGCGGCCCCGGTTATCCATTTCGAAGTGACGGCATATTCGTCGGCAGCCGTCGCAGCGTCGGGCACGGGCGTGTAGAGCCATTTCACGGCATAGTAGTCGTAGAGGCCGAAACGCGGCGGGGTGAGCTTCACGCCGCGCTCCCTATCCCCGGGCCGGGCCACGTAGTTGAAGCGAGCGTAGTCCATGATCGAGGTGGTCGTGCCGTACTTCTGCGTGAACGACGGCGAGCGGAGCGAATCGACAGGAATCACCGCCGAGGCGCTCATGTTGTGCATGTAACCCAGGCAATGGCCGACCTCGTGGGCCACGACGTAGCGCAGTCCGTCGCCGATCACCTCCTCGGGAATCGTCACGGCGCGCACGCGCTCGTCGGCCTGCGCCGTCTGGACGAACAGCCAGTTGTTCAGCAGTTTCATCACGTCGTGGTAGACATAGACCGAAGCGTTGAGTATCTCGCCGCTGCGCGGATCGACCCACGAAGGCCCCATGGCGTTGGCGATGGCGATCGGCGCGTAGCGAATGCACGAATACTTGATGTTGTCGGGATCGAATTCGGGATCGTCCTTCGGATAGGGCTTTGCGGCGATGGCGTTTTTAAATCCGATGCGCCCGAAAGGCTCGTTCCACTGGTCGACGGCCTCGAAAATATGCTTTTTCCACATCTCCGGGAATCCGTCGTCGACGTAGAAAACGATCTGTTTCTTCGGCGCGACCCGCTCGCCGCGCTTCCAGGCATCCATATCCGACGGCTCCAGCCGCCAGCGGTGGGCGTAGTAGATCACCTTGGCGCGCTGCTCGCGCTCGCTGAAAAGCACCTTGCCGGTCGGGAACACCGACATGCGGCTGTCGGTGATGCGCGGACGGTAAGGCTCGCGGGGCAGCAGCACCAGCGAACGGGTCATCACGGCCGTCAGCGGCTGATCCTTGACCAGCGTCGTGCGGCCGCGGGTGAGCGTGAAAATATAGCTCAACGTACTGCGCACCACCACATTGTCGCTGAAAGCCTTGATTTCGCCCAGCATCGAACGCTCCGTCTGGAAGGTCTTCTTCAGCTCGAAAGCCGTATAAAGTCCGTACTTCGAGAAGGGCGACATCTCCTCCACGTCGGCCACGAACAGGTCCGTGACGTTGATCACCACGGCCGTGCTGTCCCGGTTCCAGGCCTCGATCTTGTAATTGCGCAGGATGGGATCGGCCGTGTTCCGCTTCACCGCCTCGGCCAGCGCGCGGGAAGCCCCCGTCTCGTCGGTGATGTTCTCGCAGTTGACCGTACGCAGCTGGACCGAACGGTCGTTGCGCGTGAAAACCACGTGCAGCGGATAGTCCGACTTGGAGCCGGTCGTCGCCGCAGAGTTGTCCGAAACCTCCGAA
>OGFZ01000895.1_pt1 | contig 15241 bp, 9 predicted proteins | sample 1571081 | NCBI WGS metagenome assembly OGFZ01 (sample SAMEA2582039, study PRJEB24529) | metagenome | biome: Human gut stool | place: China | collected 2011
ATAATACGCCTTATCAATCGGTTCCCGCTGTTCGCCGGTAAAACGGTTCTTTCCGGTTCTGCCAACCTTTTCATACCGCACCTGCATGGACTTTCCGCAAGTCGCACAATAAATGATACCGTGGAACAGGTTTTGATAGTAGCACCAGTTGTCCTTCATGATGGTTGGTCTGCGGTCAATGATTTCCTGCACCTGCTCCCATTCTTCCGGGGAGATGATTGCTTCATGGCAATCCTCGATAATTTCCCAGTCCTCACGAGGGATAATATCATAGGTGTTGGAGCGAATCCCTTTCTGATGTGTCCGGCAGACCAGATGTGCGCCCTTATAAAAGGGATTTCGCAGGATATGGCTGATCCTTGCGCTCCCCCACCTCTAAAGATTTCAAATTCTTTTAATTATAATTTTCCTCTTACATTTTGATTTTGACATTTATACCTTTTTAAAACATAAAGTTTAAGATCACATACGGATTACTTTCATTTGATATTTCTTTAATTTTTTCTTTTCTTCCCATATACAAAAAATTCATAATATCATTAAATTCTGTTGTCTCTGGATCATTTCCTGTTAATATTCCATTTTTCTCATAATATGGCAAAGCACTTTCAAAATCTAAATATAAAGCACCATTACTGTTAATCAGTTCTCCTACTTCTGAAATCTTACTTTTGCATAATATATACATATTATCAGGTGAGATATTCTTGATAAATTTAGCTATCTCTATGCCCTTATTTTCAGATATCTCATTAAATGCATTTTCTGTCACTGTATCCAATTTAATTAAATCCTGTTTCTTTCCTTCAACCCATGCAGTTGCTTCATCAACATTAAAGGTCTTCACAATTGCCAATACCAACTTATCAATAATTGAAATATTCTTTGGGTACTTTTTATGCAAAAACAGCAAAACTTTATATCGTATTATAGGTGGAAGCATTGAAAAAGAATTTAACACATCATTTCTTGATCCAAATTCGTATTTTTGAAAATAACTTATCAACAAATATGATAACATATTCATAATCAGGTAATTTTTTTATTCTATCTTGAATCTTCTTTGCTCCTAAAGTACTTTATTTTTCATTCATTAGTTCAAACTACCTATATCATCAACTTTAATATAATTTAAAATTGCAGGTACTGCTTCCAAACTATTGTAATACCTTATTTTCGAATCATATACACATTTTCCTATTCTTTTCTTTAATTCATCGATGCTCTCTACCCCAAATAAAATCTGCATTTTTTTACAATATCTGCGAGATTTCATTCTTTCCCATTCCAGTTGTTTATTCTGAACATATATATAACATGTTGGAAACCAATAAATACCATACCAACTTTTTTCGTCTTCTACTAGTTCATAAGCATTGCATACCTGATATAAAAACAAATCTGCTTCCGCAATCGCTTCTGATGTGTATATTGGAAGCTTTTCTCTCTGATTACATATTACATCTCCCATCAAAGTGTATTTATTTTTCATATCTGATGTTGGTTTATAATGTTCTTCAATGGCACTACTATAGTGTCGAAATGCGGTATAATTAGCCTGTTTAATTACTCCTCCAAATAAACTTGTTTCCAAAAAATATGTATAAGTTAATAATACATTGATAGCTGCATAATCTTTAATATGCCTCATATACACTATAATGCAAATAAACAATTCCCACAAAAGTGTTTTATATATATCTATGTCATTTTCACATACTGAATTTGCATTTTCATCAAATGTTCTTATACAACATAATTTGTTATACATACCTTTGTAATGTCAGGATCATTAACACATCTTTCCATAAATGCATACTTATCTTGCCCTTCTTTTAGTTCCCATTTATCAAGCACAACATCCACTCCATGAGAAATTAAGCGTTGAGCAAGCTCTAGTACAAGTCTATCACTGCTCCAAGAATATGAAATAAACACCTTTGGCATTTTATCATCCTGCAATTCTAATCCCCTCCATACCTTATTTTGACTCTTAACATTTTCTTTTCATTTTACCACCCGACATAAAACGACACAATGAACTTACGTGAAATCGAAAGTTATTTTTTACTAAAAAACACCCTAATAGAATGGATTCTAATCAGGTTCTCATCTGATTGATCATTCTATTAGAGTGCTTCTACTTTAAAATTTCTGTTATGGTCTGAGTTCATTTCCAAAGCCGCCAAATTCAAACACTTTTTGTATCGGTGTCCTGATCTTCGATCCGGTCGTGAAGCTGCTCAAACTTGATACGGATATCCCTTAACATCTGATGATGGTGTATCCTGTTCCCGATCGTGATGCCGGTCAGGACGAGCCCTGTCATGGCAATGATGATCAGGACTGTCTCAACCTTTACTTTTAACGGCTTTTTCTCAGTCGTAGATGGATTCTGCTTCCCAGCTGATGATGTTTCCGTTTTCTGCGTTGATCTCAAATTCATACTTTACCTCTGCATAGTAGGCTTCCCCCTCATAGAGAGAGATGCCGTCGTCATAGTCCGGATGGATGTAGATGTTTCCGGCATCGATGCCAGGGATCCTGTCCATGACGGTCTGTTTTGCTGTCTCGATGGAAACACCGCCCGGTGCTGTCTGCGATGTGCCGGTTGCGTTCTGGGAACCTGTCGTACCATTCTGTGATGCACGGTATCCCTTGTCTATCACTTCGGAGTCTGCTGAAAGGATGCGTCCATCGGATGCATCCAGCTCATAATCGTACTCCACTCCGGCTGCGGTGAATTCCACTTCATATCTGGCACGGCCGTCATCCCAGTCCTGTTTTACCGTGATGTACTGGATCTGTTCTTCTGTGACCCCTGCATTCCCGGCTGCGATGTTCTTCGCTTCCTGTTCCGTGATGCCGCCGTTTATCATTGTGGCAGAACCTGCGGTTGCATGTTGTGACACGCCTGCCTGTGATGTTCCACTGCTGTCACTGTTTCCTGTCTGTGCTGTTCCTGCTCCACTGCTGTTATCCTGTGCATTATGATCTGCTGTATTGCTGTTGTTCTGTGACGCCGTGTCTGATGCATTTCCTGTGCTCCCGGAACCCTGTACAGTTCCACCAGCTGCTCCTGTAGTCCCCTGTATGCTCTGGGGATCCTGCATATTTCCGGTTGTACTGCCGCATCCGCTCACAGTTGACAGAAGTGCCACTGCTATAAGTCCTGCGGCAAGCATTCTCTTTTTATTTCTCACGTTTGTCCTCCCATTTCTCCATTGATTCAATGATGCGTTCCATCCTGATGGCTGCTGTTTTCTGCCGGTGTTCTTTCTCACACCTTGAAGATCCCGGTGTCTGCCTTTAACATTTCTGCCGCTGCACCTGCCTGTTCCGTGGTCTCTGCCACCTCGGAGCACCGCATGGTGATGTTCTGGATGCGCTCTGCCATGTCAGAGGTTCCGCTTGCGCCCTCGTTTGCCGCATTTGCAACGCCCTCGATCGCATTTATCATGCCGTCCATGGAAGCCAAGAGTTCCTCGGATGTCGCACTGAAATCCGATACAAGACCGTCCACAAACTCGGAATCCCGGTTGTAGGCATCCGCAAGGCTCTCAAAGCTGTCATAGCTGGCTTTCACATCAGTTGCGACGAAGTCTAACAGACGTCTGCTGTCCTTTGTGAGCTGGTTCACTGCTTTCACCACGCTATCCGTGACCTCCTGGATGGTTGTCGCCGTCTCACCGGATTCCGTCGCAAGCTTCCGGATCTCGTCCGCCACGACTGCAAATCCTTTTCCCATCTCCCCGGCACGTGCCGCCTCGATGGAAGCATTTAAGGATAAAAGATTCGTCTGGTTGGTGATCTCCATGATCGCCTGTGCCAGGACCTCGATCCGGGATACCACTTCCACATCCTGCAGTGCCTGGTCGAGGCTCACCTTGATCTCGCCGTGCATGCGCTGTGCATTGGCACGGTTCTCCGTGGTCTCTTTCTTCGCATTGATGGCACGGGTATGGATGTCATTGACACGCTCCGCACCTTCCTGTGCGCTCTCCGCGATGTTTTTGATTGCCCGGTTGATCTCCTCTGACATGGTGTTCATCTCCGTTGCGGATGCAGCGGATTCCTCCATGCTCGCTGCAAGCTGCTGTGTCGTTGCGGAAATGCCTTCCATCTCGCCGTTGATCTCATCCACGTTTTTCCCGATGGAGGACACATGGCCGCTCAGGGACTCTGCATTGTCCTTCACGCTCCCAAGGTGTCCCGCAAAGCTCTCCCGGATCTTGTGGAAAGCTGCCGCAAGGTTTCCGATGCTGTCTTTCCTGTCTAAATATTTCTGTTCCACATCCTGTGTGAGATCGCCCTGTGCGAGGGTGTCCGAATAGCTGCAGGCAAGGTCGAGGCTCCTGATGTAATCAATGATGCCTGCCGCCCCCACAACGACCGTGATGATAAGCCCGGCTGCCATAAAGGCTGCCATTTTTTTCACATCGGAAGCGATCATTGCCGCAAGCTGGCTCTGCGCCTGCGCCTGTCCGGCACCGTCCATGAGGCTTACTGCATATGCTGCGAGCTGTTCCATGCAGTTTTTCGCATATAACACTGCCCCTGCACCGAGCAGTATCACAAAAAAGAATACGATCTTTGTTCCAAATTTTGTCTTTCCCATGACTTATCTCTCCTGTTCCTTATATGATATTTAGACAATTGCAAAACTCCTCATACTCTTCTTTCAATTGTTTCATATGATTTCTGCAATCATCATCTTCCTGCCCAGGCTGTCCGAGGATGTCCGTGTCCTCCCACTGCCTTATGAACGAGACACATTCCTGCGCCGGGAGCGGCCTGCTGATCAGGTAGCCCTGTAAAAAGTTGCAGCCGAGCTTTTCCAGCTGCGCTGCCTGTTCCCTTGTCTCGATCCCCTCTGCCGTCACCCAGATGTGGTTCCTCTGGGCGAACACGAGGAGCGTCTGCACGATCGGCATGCCCATCTTCCTGCTGTCGATGCCCCAGACCAGCTCCTTGTCCAGCTTGATGCTCTGGAACTCGAAATCCATCAGCCGCACGAAATTGGATTCACCCTTGCCGAAATCATCCATGACCAGGTTGAACTTCTTATCCTGCAGCCTGTGTGCGGTCTCCAGGAGTTTTCCGTTATCCGCCGACTTCCCGAGTTCCGTCATCTCCAGCCAGATCTTCCCATGCTGGAGGCCGTACCGGTCCAGGCAGCTGCTGATCTCCTCCCAGACAGCCTCCACCATGCAGGTCTGCGGCGACAGGTTCACGTTGATCCTCGTGATGCCGTGTTCCGCAAACCTCGTGAACCACCGGCAGCACTCCCGGATCATCCACAGGTCGATGTCATGCACCCATCCGCCTTCCTCTGCCTCCTGCACAAGGCTCTCCGGGTCGAGGAATCCTCCCTTCCCGTCCCTTACACGGAACAGCGCCTCAAGCCCGGTGATCCTGTGCTTTTCCACGTTGTAGATGGGCTGGAAATAAGCTTCCATCCCAAGACTGGAAATATCTTCCCAAGTATAAGCTCCTGTAATGCTCATGGTCTTTTACCTCTTACCTGTTTTTTTGTTCCATCTCCCAGCCCCCGCTGCCCAGATGACCTTTCCTTTTATCTCTTCCCTTCCTGCCGCACCGAGCATCCTGCTGTCTAAAGACACCGGGCGGTTGTCCCCGAGGAAGAAATAACTCCCTTCCGGCACGGTGTACGGATAATCCACGCTGTCTCCTGTTTCCGACAGGCCGAAGATGACATCCGTCTCCTGCACTTCTGCGCCGTTCCTTGTCAGGTGTCCCTCACGGTCCACCTCCATCACATCCCCCGGCAGCCCTGCGATGCGCTTGATCAGGTATTCCCCGGATGCATCCTTTAAGATGACGGCATCCCCATAGCCCACGCCGTCCGGGAGGATGCGCAGGAAGAACACGATATCCCCGGGATGGCAGGCAGGGCGCATGGAATTCCCATCCACGCGCATGATCCCGCACACCCTGAACACCATGAGCCAGACCACAAACAGGATGGCGGCGCGCTCTGTGCGCATCTTTCTTTTCCGTTTTTCCTCACGGATCTTCAGGAGTGCCATGTCAAGGCTATACTGTTCTCCCCCGTTCATGGCTGTTCCCGGAGACCGGTCTCTTCCAGTCCGTCTGCCTGTATCTGCCCCGGTCTCTGCGGCTTTCCATGCAGATCCCGGGTGTCTTCCTCCGGCGGACACTCTGCAAAGATGCAGTCCAGGCCGTTTTTCAAGGCTTCCAGACGGCTGCGGTACTGATGGTAGAGCGCCTGTTGCTTCTCCACTTTCTCCCTTGTCTTTGTCAGGATGACATCCATCTGCCGCCCTGCCTCTGCAAGGATCTCCTCCGCCTGCCGCCCTGCCTCTGCAAGGATCTCCCCTGCCTTCCTCTCTGCCTCTGTAAGGTTCTCCCCTGCTTTTCTGTCCGCCTCTGCAAGGGTCTCCCCTGCCTTCCTCTCTGCCTCTGCAAGAATCCTCTTTCCCGCTTCCCCTGCCTCTTTGAGCATGCGTTCCTTTTCGGTGCCGGCATGGTCAAGGATGGTCGCTGCAGTCTCCTTTGCACCGCCCAGGATCTCCTCCGCCTTTCCTTCTGCCTCCGCATAGAGCTTCTCCTGTGTGGGGATCTGTGCCCGCAGTCCTGCGTTCTCTGCCGCAAGCTGCATCTTTTCCAGATATAGTTCCCTCACTGCCTCCTCGTTCTTCTGTCCATAGTACTCCACCAGCTCCCTGATGTAGAGCACGACTTCCTCACGGTCATACCCTAAGACGGCTGTCCTTAACTTTTCTATTTCCTTAACAAAATTCCTGTCTTTCATGATCTGTCACTTCCTTATAATCCCTTTTTCAGGCACAACAGGGGCAGCCTGCGCTGCCCCTGTCATGTCATCCTGCAAGTTCTCTTGAAAGTCTTGACTCAAACACTGCAAGAGCTGCCATGCAGCCGGCTGTAATGACTGCGCCGGCTATATAGATCGGAGTATCTGCCACACAGTGCCTGCCTGTCACAGCCAGTAAGATGCCCGCTGATATATAGGCTGCACACATCACCACCTGGGCTGCGATACATTTTTTCTGCGTCTTCCGCAGTACTTTTCTTCTTTCAGTATCCATGGTCCTTATCCTCCTGTTCCTTGTATTTCTGCCATGAATGGGTCTGACAGGGATCTTTCCTGTTCTGCCCGCTCATGTCAGATATTTTGTAAGTAAGTATTTTGGAAAAATTACATATATCATTTTGGATTTGTTGTTTGTAAGTTTAGATAATAGGTCTTTCTTTTTTTATTGTCCGGGGATATGTGGATATCCCCGGGATTGTTTTTTTCGTTCTGGTATCTTTTGGGGTTACTGTCTTACTCTCCGTCAAGTTCCTCGCGGATCTTCCGGATACGCAGGACTGTGTATCCTGCAATCACAAGGATCAGGATGACTGGATACCAGTGGGATCCGCAGTCTGCGAAGCTGATGTGTCCATCTGCATCACTGCTGTCTGCCGGGATGCTGTCGTCTGCGTTTCCGCTTCCGTCTGCACCGGCTCCGGTATCTGTGCTGTCAGTGACGTCTGTCGTATTATCTGAACCTGTATCTGCACCGGTCTCTGTGCCTTCTGTCACATCCTCACCATCCGTTTGGTCTGACTCGTTGTTGTTTCTGTTGTTCTTGTTGTTTTTGTTTCCGCCGGACGCATTGTTTGCATCCGCTGCGGCGATATCTGTGGCATTGGTCTTGCCATCTGTGACCCCGGTGTTGGTTCCGTTCGCATTTCCATTGCTGTTTCCACCGCTGGTGCTTCCATTATTGCTTCCGTTTCCGCTGTTATTGCCGCTTCCGTTTCCGCCATTACCGTTTCCACTGTTGGAGCCGCCGCCGTTTCCGCCGTTGCCCGGATCCTTGCCGTTTCCACCATCGCCTCCGGTTCCACCGTTGCCGCTGTCAGAGTCTCCGCCGGTTCCGCCTGTTCCTCCGGTTCCGCTGTTGGAGTCTCCTCCATTTCCGCCGTTTCCTCCGGTTCCGCTGTCAGAGCCGCCGCCATTTCCACCGTTTCCTCCGGTTCCGCTGTTGGAGTCTCCTCCATTTCCGCCGTTTCCACCATTGCCGTTGTTGGAGTCTCCTCCATTTCCGCCGCTGCCGCCGGTTCCGTTGTCAGAGCCACCGCCATTTCCGCCGTTGCCTCCGGTTCCGCTGTTGGAGTCTCCTCCGTTTCCGCCTGTTCCTCCGGTTCCGTTATTGGAGTCTCCTCCATTTCCGCCGTTGCCTCCGGTTCCGTTGTTGGAGTCTCCTCCATTTCCACCGATTCCACCATTGCCGTTGTTGGAGCCGCCGCCATTTCCACCGTTGCCTCCGGTGTTGTCACCGCCGGTTCCACCAGTTTCGCCTGAACTTCCTCCATTACCGCCGGAACCGCCGTTACCCTTGTCTGAGTCGCCGCCGTTTCCGCCGCTGCCGCCGCTGCTTGTGCCGCCGTTGTTATTATTTTCTCCTGTGGAGCCGTTTCCGCCGTTGCCTCCGTTTCCACCGTTTCCGATGTCGGATTTTCCGCCGTCTCCGCCATTTCCACCGGATGTTGTTCCACCGTTATTATCGGTCTTTCCAGGCTGTGTGGTCTCGGTTCCTGTACCGCCGTTGCCTCCGGTTCCGCCCGGGTTCGTGTTATCTCCTGTTGCGTTTCCGCCGTTTCCTGCATCACCGCCTTTGACGGTTCCGCCAGGATTGATGGTGATGGTCTTATCGCCTGCGCTGATTCCGTTTCCACCGTTTCCACCATTGCCAGGGATACCGGTTGCGGAATCTCCGCCTTTACCGCCGTTTCCACCAGTTACCGTTCCACTGACCGTTGGAGTGATCTTGCCGTTACCATCGATACCGGCTCCGCCATTTCCTCCATCTTTGCCTTCTGTGCCATCTGCACCGTTACCACCGGTCACATTCGCATTGCTTCCAATGATAATTCCGGCATCAGCTGTATCACCACTGGCTCCGATACCGGCTGCTCCATCCGGATGTGCGGCAGAACCGTCTCCACCCTTGATGGTGCCGTTTACGATCTCAAGATTCGTTCCCGGATGTTCGTTGCTGTTAGCATCCTTGACAAATTCCAGTCCCGGTTTTGCCTCATTATTATCATCTGCCTTGTCACCTGTGATGGTATGTCCGCCAAGGTCGATCCTGATATCGCCCCATGTGTCCGGGATCTGTACCGTCTGGTCAATATCCTTCTTTACAGTTACCTTGTAGTTGCCGTTATCATCCACTGTGACTTCCACGTTGGAGTTTTCCGCTTTTTCTGTGCTGTCTGTGGCATTGTTGCTGTTTGTATCGCCTGCACCTTTCTCTTCGAACTGCTTCGCAATGTCCGCTGCGTCCACAAGGGAAGTCTTTCCGACTGTGGAGCCGAAATTACTGTGGCTGATCTTGTATTCCGTTGCTTTTTTCAGACCGGATGCAATGCCTTTTCCATTTTCATCTGTCTTGAATTTCAGTGTGTGTCCGACCGGATTTCCGGATGTGTCCAGTTCACGCACGCTGTACTCTGTTTTTGGCCGTCCTGTAAAGGTGAGCGTATGGGCTGTCTGTCCGATGACGGCCGGTTTGTCATCCGTCACTTCCACCGTGATGCTTGTCGCAGCCCCTGCGCCTGCCTGGAAGGTAAGTGCCGCTGCATAGATGCCCTTGCCTTTTGCGGTCAGTTCATCTAATTTGTCCTGGTCTACGGTCACGGTTGCCGTGATGTCATCACCGTTTGCACCATATGCCTTCACATTGGCACGGTTCTTTGCATCAGACGCTGTCAGGTTTCCGACATCGTTCACATGGATGACGAAATCATCCGCTGCGATGCTGCTTCCGTCTGCCCCGTTCACCACGTTTGTGCGGTATACCGGGATGAGCGTCACTTTATCTGCCGTCTGGCTGCTGATGACCGTTGTCCCATTATAGACTTTTCCGGTGTTTGCCTTATCCACCCAGACAAAGAAGCTCTCGTTGTCCGCTTTCAACCCGTCTGTCACTCTCTGCATTTTTGCAAAGACTGCCTCAGCGATCGTTCCGCCGTCAATGACGGTGATGCGCTCCCCACTGCTGATCTGTGCACCGTTCTGGTCTTCAAAGATGAACTGGTGCTGTTTTTCCAGATCGACCGTCACCTTCCATGCCTGATAGATGCCGTGTGTGGTATGGGTATAGACGCCTGCCACACTGTCGTATTCGAGTGCCCTGTCTTCCAGTGCTTTTTCGATGTCGATCGGATAACCATTGACTGTGATGCCCTTTAAGCCGTAGCCGTCATCCGGTTTGATCTTGAGCACCAGCGGAGCGTTGTTCTTTACGATCCTTGTGTATGTGCCGGAATTTTCGTTCCATGCGCCATCATCATTTAAGAGTTTTCCGTTGTTTACCGTAACCTCCACGGTCTGTCCCTGCTCAAAGGTCACGTTCAGTGCCTGTGGCTGTTTTACTTTCTGTGTCGTATAGGTATAGGTCTTTGCACCGGTATTCCGGAGCGTTGCAGACACATCCATTCCCGCATGCTCCGGTGATTCTGACACGTCACTCCAGTAAGCTGTAGGAGCCAGTCCGTTTGCTGTCGTGTCTTTCAGTGTTACCTCCACCGTCTTATCATCTGCCACGATGACATGCTGGAACTGTGATGCGCCTGTCTCTTTTGTGACCTGTGTATTGTCTGTCACTTCTGCCGTTCCTCCTGTCACATGGAGATGTACGATGTGGGATGGCGTAAAGACTGCTTTTAACGTCACATCCGCTTTTGTCGGCGTGTATGTTATCTCATAGCTCTTTTCTGTCCAGTTGAATGTCGCTGTGGCAAACAGATTCTTATTCCCATCTGTCGTATCCGTCAGGGCTGTCAGGATGGAAAAACTCTCTCCCTTCTCCCCGGTCAGGTCTGAATAGTATCTGTCGTCAAAATCATCCGGCGTAAAAGTAAGTGTCAGTTCCTCATTCCTGTTTATCTGGATGCTTCCATCGGCAGCCAGCTCATAGGTGTTGCCGGATGCATCCACTGCCTTGAAGATTCCCTTTGCGCCGCCGGCTGTGAGCCCTTCCACATTTAAGGTCGTAAGCTGGCGTTTTGCCGCAGCATTGATGGTGATGTCGCCGGTCACCTGAGGGATCGTCACTGTGATGCTTCCATCTGTTTCCGCTGTGCATACCTGTGCAAACGGTAATGTCTCTGCTGCACCGGTATCACTTTTTTTCATTGTGACGGTAAAGTTGTCCTTATCGAGGTCAAAGTGTGTCTTAGGACTGATCTTTACCTTGTACTGCTGCAAGTATCCCGGGGCTGCCGGTTTTGCACCGCCGGAGATTTCTGCATTGTTCCCGGTCGTGACCGCCACATTGAATGTTCCGAGATAGTATCTCTGTACGCTGTCGGTCGCATTATAGGTTACTCCATCGATCACGATGCTCTCACCTACCGGGATCGTGACATAATCACGCGATGGATATCCACTGTTTGTCGTGCTGCCCTGGCTGACAGTCGCGCCATTTGCCGGTGCTGCCCCCACTTCATGTCCGAACACGTCTGCACTTGCACCGGAAGGGATCTTTACATCTGCTTTTTTGTCTGTCCTCCTCCGCTCCACGGTCACTTTATCCGAAGCGTTTCCTGTCCCTTTTGTCTTGACAGAGTCTGTATCGTCTAACCTGATCTCTGCTGTCTTGTCTGCAGGGACTTCTGCTTTTGTCACCAGTTCATTCCGGCACATGGCATCCGGGATGTAGACCAGGGTGATGGCATCAAAACTCTGATTGGTATATGTGTATGTCACATCCCCGATCTTTAAGGTGAGTGCGCCTGTCGTATTATGGTTCTTGAGATATGGTGTATCATCCCCTGTACCGTTTGGCACAACGACCGATGATGCGCCTGCCGGGGTTGTCACCTTGTAAGTATTATGGTCTACCGGACTGTAAACGTTCAGTGTTCCGTTATCCGATACATTAAGTGTTCCGTCTTTGAGAGTAACGGTTCCATCTGCTGCAATGTCAAGCGTTACATCCACCGCATCACCCGGTGCGGAGAACCATGTACCATCCTTGCTCTTTAACTGAACACTTTTTTTCATGGTTCCGCCTGTCACTGCTGTGACGGTATCTTTTACGATCTCGACTGTGTCTCCTGCCTGTGCCGTATCCAGTGCATCGGCAAGAGGGGCGTATTTCACGCCGTTTATCACAGCCTCAGCATCCATTGGTGCTACCAGTACGTTGGTCTCACCTTTTTTGGTGTTATCCGGCTGTCCCGGGTCGGCTCCGTCAGCGTAGCCGCCGAATTCGACGAAGAAACCACCCGATGTAATGTCCGTATCTCCAGGCACATTTCCTTCTATTATATCATTCAATGTTTTTATATCTGTATTTCTTACCATTACACAGGATTCCTGCCCTTGTACATCTGAAATTGTACCATTTAGCGCACCATAAGTAACTGATGCACGATTGGGTTCACCACTTCCCCATAACGATTCAATTTTCTCTCCTGTTTCTGGTCCTGCCGCCCAATAATAATCCTGACCATATTTTACAATCCCATTTGTTATCCTTCCAAATGGAGTATCATTGAGACTCGAACCATCTTTCATAATTAACCTTGTGCCAGCTGTCCACGTTTGCCCCGTTTGTAATGTTAAAATATATGATAATTCATCATTAGTTGTAATTGTCGTTAAGTATCCTCTTTCACCGCCTAACTTATATTCTTTTGCTCTATCATACGCTACCGTCCATGATACTTTCTCTTTAACATGCAAATAAAAATGTCCATTTTTTGACCATTGCGTCAATTTTAGATTATCCAAATTCGAATCAAATCCTTCATTCTCATTCGCATTTACTGATACATAGACATTCATATCATTCACATAATCAAATGTCATTTTCTGGATCTGTTTCTCTATTTCCTGACTGGATTTTTTATCCATAAAGATCCATGTGGCTGATCTTCCATAATCATCCCTTACGGTTGCATCATTTAAAATATCATCTGGCAGCTTACCGTTTGACAACGTGATTGTCATCAGGCTTATGTCATCACTGCCTGTATCAATCTTTGCATTTGTATATTGGAATTTCTGATGTGTATCATCCGTCCACACCGGTGTTCCCAGATTTACGGTATAGTTTCCCTGCACATTTGCATAAGCTGCCACTTCATAATCTGCTGCATATGTCTCCACCGGTTCTTCCGCTGCGACTACTTTTACAGTCCTGCTGAAGTTTATCACTTCCTGTGTTGCATTTGCAGCTTTCGGAGTCTGCTCTTCTGTAATGTTTACAGTATCTGTATCCGAGGACTCTTCTTTTACTGTGTCTGTATTTCCATCATTCTGATTTTCCGATCCTTGTGCCTCTCCGACACCTGTGGATGTTCCCTGCGTCTGTCCTGCATTTCCGCTGTCTGTCGGGTCTTTTGCACTGTCCGCTTCATCCTCATCTGCCGGCTGGTCTGGCTTGTCCTGATCTGCAGTATCTGTATCAGAAGTCTGGTCGTCCCCTTCCAGTGTCTGATCTGTATTTTCTATCGTTTCCGTGGTATCTACTGTTTCTGTGCCAGGCACAGTCTCCGTGCTTTCTATAATATCCGCACTCTCTGTGTTCTCCACACTTTCAGTTTCACTTACACTGCTTTCCTTTTCCGTCAGTGCGTATGAGATCTCATAATCTCCAGCCACATTGATATCAAAGTTTCCTGTGTCAGTGACGGACAGGGTATATTTTTCACTGTCATATGTGATCCCTTCCGTCAGGTCATAGTCTGACTCTCCCTGCAGGAGTGTCAGTTCCGGTGCATCATAGGCTTTGCTCTGCTCTTTTGCACCTACGCCGTGAATTGATCCGATGAGCAGTGCGGCTGCCATCACAAATGTCAATGCACGGTTTGCTTTCGTCCTTCTCATAGGTTTCCTCCTTAATTTTTATTGCATAAAGAAAGCTCCACAACATAATGTAGATTATGTTGTGTGGAGGAATGGCTCTTTTGCCCGGTTTCACCGGGATTTTGGACAGATTTATAAAATTTCTGGTTTTTAGCAGTTATTTACAAATGTAGTATGATTAGGAAAACATGATTTCCAGCTGTAAAACCATGAAATACTGAAAAAAATCAGGCGTTTACAGAAGTCTGGTCTTATTTTTGTGCAAAAATGACAACAATATCATAGAGAAGTACTATGATATTAGTGCTTCTTTTATAAAAGTGGGGTTTTTTGTCGAATTTTAGCATCAGACTAATTGACATTTATCGGATTTTTTGATAAAAAAATAATATTTGGAAGTTATTGGTAATAATTACCATACTTTCATCTGAATGCATTCACAACATAATCTACATTATGTTGTGTCTTTTTATTTCTGTCGTTCAGACGACCAGATCCAGACGCTCCAATTTTTTGACATGGTCTTCCTCTGTGGTCGCTACGTAGATCCTTGTGGTATTGATGCTGCTGTGTCCGAGAATATCCGCAAGGTGGCTGATGTTTTTATGCATGTTATAGTAGATGCGCGCAAAGAAATGGCGGAGGTTATGCGGGAATGCTTTTTTCAATGCAACGCCTGCTTTTTCGGCGTTTTTTTTCATTTCCGTCCAGATGTTGCTGCGGTCTACCGGGTTTCCGTTTTTTGTGATGAAGACTGCGCCGCTTCTGATGCCTTTCTTTTTGCAATAGTCGAGCAGTTTCATTTTCAGTTTGTGTACGAGATAGATCTCGCGGTGTTTTCCTTTGCAGGATATGCTGATCTTTCCGGTGCCCACTGCTTCCACCGTGACCGATGCAAGTTCACTGATGCGCATGCCGGTGCTGCCGATGATCTCGATGATCATGGCAAGGCGGAGGTTGCCATTCTCTTTTGCAGTTGCGATGAGTTTTTCGTATTCGGCGCGCGTCATCTCTTTTTCCTGCGCATAGATGTGGTTTGGCTGGGTCTTAAAGATCGTGACGAAACAGTCGTGCCAGCCTGTGTATCCGAAGAAGCCGTTTAAGGCGATGAGCATGCTGTTGGCGCTGGACGGCATGTATTTGGCTTCGAGATGTTTTTTGTAGCGGATCACGCATTCTTTGGTGATGTCTTTCTGTTCCTGCGCTTCCAGCCAGGCGGTGAAGGTGCGGATGTCGCGGATGTATTTGTCGATGGTATTCTGGGATTTTTCCTGTGTATAAATGTGATTTTGATAGGATTGTATGGTATTTTTGTCGATTGTCCTCATGTTGTTTCCTCTTATGCTGTTCTGATTTTCTGCCTCGGAT
>OGFZ01000930.1_pt1 | contig 14825 bp, 9 predicted proteins | sample 1571081 | NCBI WGS metagenome assembly OGFZ01 (sample SAMEA2582039, study PRJEB24529) | metagenome | biome: Human gut stool | place: China | collected 2011
CGAAAAAGACCCGGACATGGGTAAGCTGGATGACAACTATCTGGTATACACTAACTACGACAAGCAAGCCAACTTCAAAGACTTCAGCACATTCTATCTGGCTGACAAAATCTTGGTTATCTCTGACAGCAAAGAACCGGAATATCTCGAAGGAGAAGGCGCTGAGCAAATTCTGGCTGCTTATACAGAAAATATGGAAGCAAAAGGTTATCAACCGGCTGCCGATAAAGAAAGTGCCGATCTTGGTATTCAAGTAAGCTACATCGCAAGTACTTATTATTTCACCGGCTACACACAACCTGAATGGTGGTGGGGATATCCCGGCTACTGGGGACCCAGCTACTGGGGTAACTGGGGCGGATGGTACTATCCGTACGCTGTGACCTACAGCTATAGCACCAACTCATTCATTACAGAAATGGTGAACCTGAAAGCAGATGAAGGTGAAGGCAAAAAACTTCCTGTAGTCTGGACAAGCTATCTGACTGGATTTGAAACAGGCTCTAAAGCTATCAACCGCACTCTTGCTATTGAAGCAGTGAACCAGTCATTCACTCAGTCACCTTATCTTACTAACAAATAAACAATTACAACTGTTATGAAAACAAGAAAGAATATATATTTCAAGGTAGTGGCGCTAGCAGCCATTGCCATCGCCTTTGCCATGCCGGCTAAGGCACAGCTATCAGACAATGGATATGCTAATATAGACTGGCAGTTCAATGTTCCATTGAGCAATAATTTTGCAGACAAAGCCAGCGGTTGGGGTATGAACTTTGAAGGTGGTTATTTCGTTACTCCTAACCTGGGTCTGGGTCTTTTCCTGAACTATCACAGCAACCACGAGTATATTCCTCGCGAAACATTCAAGATAGGTGCAGGTGACGTTACAACTGATCAGCAACACACAATGTTCCAGTTGCCTTTCGGTGCTGCCGCCCGCTACCAATGGAATCGCGGTGGAGCCGTACAACCTTATGTCAGTGCAAAATTAGGTGCTGAATATGCTAAGATCCGTTCCAACTTCAATATGTTGGAAGCCAGAGAAAACAGCTGGGGATTCTACGCTTCTCCTGAAGTAGGTGTCAATGTATTCCCTTGGGTTTACGGACCGGGTCTGCACTTTGCTCTGTACTACAGCTATGGTACCAATAAGGCTGATGTACTGCATTACAGTGTAGACGGACTGAACAACTTCGGTTTCCGCGTGGGTGTTTCATTCTAACCCGAGCAACTACTTGATTTTACATTAATAAGCAAGAGCCCCTCTACTTCGGCAGAGGGGCTCTTCATTTTTTATTTGCTTTGAATCGCTTTATAAATTGCATCCTGTATCTGTTCGCGAATTTCCAGACGGCTTAACTTCCGGTTGGTTACGTCCGGATAAATCCGGTTGCTCAGAAATACATAAACCAAGCCATTGTCAGGGTCTACCCAGGCACACGTTCCAGTAAACCCGGTATGACCGTATACTTTTGCCGGTGTATGCTTTCCGCAAGGGCTCTTTTCCGGATTACGGGTATCCGGCTTGTCAAATCCAAGTCCGCGACGGCTGATTTTGGAAACTTCCGTTGTAAACAACTGGCAGGTTTCCTTGCTTAAATAACGCTGTCCGTTCAACTCACCACCGTTCAGCAACATCTGATAAACCTGTGCCACTTCACGTGCATTCGAGAACAATCCGGCATTTCCCGAAACGCCTCCCTGGAAGGCGGCAGCCTCATCATGCACAAATCCCTGAAGGGTAGTCTTACGCAAGAAACGATCGACAGAAGAAGGTACGACTTCCGATTTCGGAAAGCGGCGCAAAGGAAGGTATCCTGTACGTTCCAGTCCCATCGGTTCATAAAATTCACGTTGCAAGTAGGCATCCATCGGCATTCCCGCAAGTTTCTCAACCAAAAGACGTAACAGGATAAAACCGACATCGCTATATCGGTAAGTTTTAGGTTTCATCGGTGCGTCTGCAATCTTCTTCTCCATTTCCTTGAAGAAAGAAGGATTCAGCCACAGACTATCACAGATTTGCAAGGTGTAATCTCCGGTTTTAACCTTTGATACATATTCCTTTTTAAATGCAAAATTAGGATTCGCCCATGTGGAAGTTCCCAACTGTAACGGATGCCGTGCATCTTTGCGGGACATAAACAGTCTGCCTTCATAACTATCTTCATCGATGGCTTCCCGATAAAAAGCAATTCCGGGCGGCAAGCCGGACTGATGGTAAAGCAGTTCCTGAATGGTTATGTCTTTCTTGTTAGTACGCTGGAGGAAAGGCAGATAGTCTGCTATTCTGTCCGTCAGATTAAAACGTCCCTTATCGTAAAGTTTCATTAAAGCAAGCACCGTACCAGTAGTCTTGGAGAGTGAAGCCAAGTCATAGATATCGGTCGGCTGCACACGTGCGCTTCCCGTTCCGGTGTGAGTGCCGAATGTCTTGTCTACCATCACATGACCCTCTTTCATCACGATCACCTGGCAACCGGGATAAGCTCCCTGACGAACACCGTCCAAAGCGATCGAATCAATTCGTTGCAGGGCGACAGAAGAAAGCCCATGTTCTTCCGGAATAAAATGCAAAGGTGTTTTCGGAGTAATCGTGACGCCGTCTCCTGCCTGAAAGAGTTCTCCAAGGCTGGCCGATAATCTTCCGTCCGCCGTAGCTTTGGCAAAGAGCACATCCGCCACCTGTCGCTGCACATCTTCATTAGGGCTGTGTCCCAGCACCACTGCCGAGGCACGGGCAACCGCACGCTGTATCTGCAACATCATCTTACCCTGCGTAAAGAAAGCATAGATGACCGGAGTTTCAGTAGTAAATTTACCGAAGAAGGTCTGATAAGGTGACAGCTTCTGTTCACTTACGGCGACAATAATCCGTTTATAGGCAGCCAATGAGTCCCGTAACTGCTGATTCGCCTCTTCCGTCATACCGGGACGAAGGCGGAAACGTGACAAAGAAGTGTATTTCGACAACTGTTCCGCCAACGCATTGGTTTCACCCGCGTCACCGACTTCGAGCAATGCCATCGTTTCTTTTTGATTCGTATGCAAAGGGAGAACATGATTTTCATTATTCAGCACAGTAATCGCAGCCAGATTCAACCGACGGATTAAATCACGTGTCTGAGGAGTATTGATCCGTTGTCCCAAACCGGATAACTGGACAAACGGTTTCTTTTTTAGTCCGAGCACATATTTATAAGTCAGTACTTTGCGGCATTTCTCTTCAATATCTTCGCGTGTCAATTCTCCCTTATCAATGGCATCGAGTACGGCGGCTATCTCCTCCTTCAGGTTCCGGGGAGCCAGTACCATATCATTCCCTGCCTTCAGTGCCTGCAGACTGACATTTCCATTCCCCGAAACACCTTTCATGGCAAGTGCATCCGTGAAGATCAGTCCTTTGAAAGCAAATTCTTCTGTCAGCAGATCGTAAACGATATTACGGGATAAAGAAGAAGGAAGTCCGCCTATCGGTTCAATAACCGGCACTTGCAGGTGTCCGACCATCATACCGCTCAATCCGGCACGGATCGCTTCTTTAAAAGGATGGAGCTCTACACTGTCCAGACGTTCGCGAGTGAAGGGAAGTACCGGAAGTGTTTTGTGCGAGTCTACATCCGTATCACCATGTCCGGGGAAATGCTTGCAGACGGATAGTACGCCTCCGCCTTCCAAACCGGAAGCATAAGCTACTACCTTATCCGCCACCCGTACGGGGTCTTCACCGAAGGAACGGGTATTGATGACCGGATTCTTAGGGTTGATATTCACATCCGCCACCGGAGCAAAGTTGACTTGTACACCTAGCTGTACACATTGGCGTGCCATCTCGCGACCATATTCATAGATTAATTTATTATCCTGAATACATCCGAGCACCATATTTCGGGGAAAGACAGGAGTACCACGCAGACGCATTGCCAGCCCCCATTCTCCGTCAAAAGTGATCATTAACGGTAACTTTGCCATGTGCTGGGCCCGATTAGTCAGTTCCGCCTGGGTCTGCATCTTCCCACCGGAAAACAGCAGTCCGCCGACTTTATAGGTATCGACGGCATCCTTCAGCAGTATCTGGTTGCGCTTGGTATCTACCGGAGCAATCGTATATATAAACAACTGACCGACTTTCTCTTTAAGCGTCAGCTTATTCATAATGGAGTCTACCCATTGTTGACAACGGACATCTTGTTTAGCTTTATAAAGTAGTAAAGGTTCTACGGGAGTATCTATTGCTTCTCCCCTGGCCTTGACAGGAAGAAATAGCAGGATAGCCAGTATATATGTTAGTAATCTCATTTTTTATTCAAGGTCAAATCTAGTCGTCCAACATAAATTCCATTCTTTCCGGTGTGCATAACGGGGACATTTTTCCCGTCTATGTTCAGATAATTCTTGGGGCTTTCCATAAAGGTATGAGAATGCCCACCCAGAATAACATCGATATTACGGGTGTTGGCTACCAGCTTCTCATCCATCTGAATACCCAGATGTGACAGGCATACAATGACATCGCATCCTTCTTCTTTCAGTTGTGCGGCAATGTCATTGGATACGGCGATCGGGTCTTTATAGATTACCCCTTCGCATTTATTGGCCTGTATCAGTCCTTCCGGCTTCGCTCCCAACCCGAAAACTCCGATCTTCAAACCGAAACGATCCAGAATGACATAAGGTTTTACGATATCTTTGAGTACTGTGGCATCAAGATCATAGTTGGCACATACTACCGGAAACTTGGCTAATTTAAATAGACGAGCCATGTTGTCCAAACCGAAATCGAACTCGTGGTTACCGATTGTCATTGCATCGTATCCCATTTCATTCATCAGGGTGACTTCTACCTCACCTTTAAACATATTATAATAAGGAGTGCCTTGCGAGATATCGCCGCAATCGAACAGCAGTACATCCGGATTTTCTTTGCGGAACTGCTGCAGGAAACTTGCCCGACGGACAAATCCACCCTGACCGTAGTTCCGGTCGCCTTCCTGAGTCATAGGTTCAATCCGGCTGTGTACATCACTGGTTTGCAGTATGATTAGTTTTTTTGTTTCCTGGGCAGTTGCCAATGCAGGTAGTAAAAGGAGGAAAAGCATCAGCCACTTTCCGGTTCTTCCTTTGAATATATTCAAGACGGAAGTTATATGATTATGAGTTGTCATAGGATACTGAGATTTCATTGTAAACCTTGGTTATTTATTCTCTTTTCATTTTTTTATTTCCGGTCGGATGCCGGAACAACGGTGATACGTCCATCCAGTTTAGAGGTAATCTTCTTGCCTGCAGCTGTCTGTTGCCTTACGTAGTCGAGGAACAGTCCGCGCAATGTCAATCCATCCGGACATTCACGCTTATCCGCATTGATAAAGGGAGTGAGTCCGTCGTTTCCGTCCGCCAGATAGTCAATGGTAGCTACGGTATAGTCTTTGTCATCTTCGATCTCTTTTTCCTGTACGGTTGCTTTCAGAAGTTTTCCGTCTTTTGTTATTTCCAGATGTGCTCCGCTCAGTCCTTCACCGTGCAAAGAAGCTATGACTTCCATCAGTCTTTTTATTTCCGTACCTTTCATCGTCAGTACGCAGAGAGAATTTTCAAAAGGAAGTATTTCGAAAACAGCATCGACTGTGATATTACCCTGTGGAAGTATGTTGCGCAAACCGCCCATATTCATGATTCCAATATCGGCAGGATGCTTCAGTACACGCTCTGCAGAGAGTCGTAGCACTTCGGCGACCAGGTTGGAAAGCAAGCTCTCAGGACGTCCTTTGTCCATCGTCATCTCGCTGACGCCAATCACCTCATACATCATCTTATCTATTTTTTCTTTGTAGGGTTTAAGCAGGGCGGCAGCCTTTTCGTCGGGATGAGCATCCCAGGTTGAATCCATACAAATCCGGGTTCCTTCTATCTGGGCAACTTCATAATTTGCCTGAACTTCACGGGTAGATTGGCAGGAAGTGAATAGGATTAGTCCTGTCAGAATAGCTCCCGAAGTATACTTTACGTAATTTCGTTTCATCTTCTTTCTTTTGTTTATGCTACAAATGTACATTTTATATTTTAAAGTCATGCGGAAGAAGAAGAAACTTATAGCAAGTTTAGTCCTATTTCAAGGGGAATTAGCTGCAAAATGCACTTAAAAATGTTAATTGAAAGTATTCTGAGGCAGGGTTGATTTAATTAAAAAAAGGACGTTCCCAGGGAAAAAGGGGAAATTAGGAACGTCCTTTGAATAGAGTTAGCGAAAAGTCCGGTCTTTCACAAGTACAGACCTTTCCTCTCTTCACTAAAATAAACTAAGGACTATAGTGGGGAAATCCTTAGTGGGGAAAAACGACTATCAATCGCTTCACAGAGACAGATACCCGCAAAGTAGTCGCATCCGTTACTTACGTATCGGTTGAGCAACATGATTTATTCAGCAATACAGATACTCACCCGGTTTTCTTCCGGTGTTTTGTAGGGCTGAACAGTATCACCTTTGGAATCGGCAATGATTCTATCAGGAGTTATTCCTTTTGTTTTCAGAACTTCTGCAACATTAGCTGCACGTTTTTCGGACAGTGTTTTATTGATCTTAGAATTTCCTGTATTAGCATCCGCATAGCCAGTCACTTTTACCTTGGCAGACGGATTCTTCTGCAAATATTCTACCAACATATTGATTTTAGGCTTTTGGTCGTCTTGTATCTTAGCCGAGTTCAAGGCAAAAAAGATATCCTGTTTCATTGGCTGTACTACTACCTCTTTTCTAGGTTGTGGCTGCTCTACCACAGGAGCAGGTTTCGGTTGTTCCACCACGACCGGTTCCGGTTCGTAATACACAGGCGGGATTTCTTTATAACCTTTGCCAAATTTAATAGTCAAACCCACCAAAGCATTGAACTGCCAGTCGGCATTTCCCGCTTTCTTCGAATTAAACTTGTCGGAAAGAACATTGGCATTACCTTCTATATTGATAGCCAAACGGTCATTCAAGCGCAAGTTGCATCCCAGACCTAAGCGCCCGGCAACAAGAAACTTTCCTTCTGTCCAAAGATAGCCCATCGGGTAACCGGCTGCGTTAATTGCAACAGCTTCGTCATTGTCGAAGCCACGGTTAAGACCCGCTCCGGCAAATATATAGCCATTGAATACACGCTTGGGATTGAAACCACAAAACAGCGTACTCAAATCAGATACTATATCCACATTACCTTGAAGATATTTATAATCCTGCCGTGGAGCAACCCAACTACCTTTAGCCTGCCATCCGCTAACGCCTACACGAGCACTCCATGCGGGAGCAAACTGATAACCGACATTCAATGCAACTGCAGGAGATATAAGATCAGTGAATTTGGCCTCACCAACGGTATGCGCAGCACCAGCTTGTACCTGCATAAACCAATGGGATTTGAATTCCGTCTTACCTTCTTCTTTAATTCTCTGTTCTTGTGCAGAGACGGCTATACTGCCAAATAGCAAAGAAAACGCTGCTATCCACAATTTCTTTTTATTCATGCTCATCTCTTTTCTTTAAATAAGATATTTATTAAAGAAGGGTACCCTCTCTTATGAAGATACCCTTCTAAAACTATTTACAAGTTAATGTTAGTTCAAATCAGCGTATGAGCCTAATCCTTCAGGAGCAGCCAATGTACCCAAGAATCCTGTACTTGGCTTCGTATACTTAGTATCAGCTTTCTTCACATATACAGTGACTTCGTGAACTTGCTTCGTTGTTTGAGCCGGATCACCCATCCATGTATTCTCTATTGTTACATTGATTACAATCGGCTGGTCAACTGAACCAACAGCTGCACCACCAGTATTTTCCCATTTCAGCAAACCAACTTCTTTCTCACCATTCTTCACAATAGAAGCATGTCTCTTCACAATGTCATTATTCTTATCAGAGAGCTCATAAGAAACCTTAACCTGATGCATCTTGAACAGAGATTTTCCACTTTCTACAGTATTCAACTTAGCCCAAGGAGCTTTTTGGCTACCATCATACATCAGCCCATTGGTAGTTTCACCTCTGTGTGTATCATACAGCTTAATGAAACGATAGATTGGCAGATAAGCACCGTTATCCCATGTTGCTGTAGGAGCTTGGTCAACCAAATACCAAGCAGACGCATTGATCGGAGTATATGCTACCGGGTTAGGGAATACAATATCAAATTCTTTGGACTCTGCACCAGCAGATACATAGTTGTCAATTGTACGACCTATTGCAAGCTCTTCTGTTACCTTGATACGAATCTTCTTATCCATCCATTCTTTCTTCAGGATTTGCAATTCATGTTTACCACCAACTAAAACTATCTTGGCATCAGTAGCTTCAATTGTAGCATCTGCTATAGCAAATGTCCAGTTACCACAACAAGGTGCAGGTTCTTTGAATCCATCTTCAAGGACAGCCTTCATCAAGAACGGTGTATCGTAGTCTCCTGAAGTAGGTTGACCATAACCCAGCATATTCTCTGTACCATTCCACATAGATGGATTATATACCCAAACATGCTTAGGATCTTTCACTACCAACGTAGTAGTAATAGTGAATGAACCGTATTCAGCCAATTTATTGGTTGTAGCATACTTGAACTTAATTACATAAGTACCTGCATGCAATGCCGGTTTCAATCCGAAGTAGATATAGTTATTTAAAGTAGTAGCCGTTCCTGAAACATTAGAATAATCAATTCTCAGATTCTTGCTATCATCAGCTGTCAAACTCCAACCAGTGAATTCTTCACCATCTTTCTTAACCTCAACTACAGGATTTGCGCCATAGTATTCAACAAACTTCTCTTTGCTTATTTTCAGCTTATTGAAGTATTGGTCAAAGTCAATCTTAAGACCATCTACCTTATACAGATAATCTAACTCACCAGCGGTGTCCACGTGTTTGAAAGGAACTTCCTGATCCAATATTAAACCACCACCATAGATGGGTGAACAAGCAAGCGTCTGAGGAAGCAAATCTTTATTAATAAAGTCTTCTGTCAACTGTTCGTGTTGTGTAATCTTTATTTTCAGCAACTTAGTCATTACAAAGACGCCATCTACGTACATTTGAACTTTCAGAACAGGTTCACGGTCAATAGCGGCATCCTGTTGATTAATCACAGAGATTGTACTTCCATCAAGTTTCAGATATCTGAAAGTCTGATCAACTTCTCCTAAAGGATTTGACATCAATTCATATTTGAATGTAACGTTTTCGAATCCCAGATCAGTCAGCAAATATTGACCGTCCTTTGCATTAAACCCTGTATTGGTATGGAATTTTGTAGCAATCCCTTTCAGTACCGTATTCAAATCCAAAGACTCAGTATATTTCAGTTTCAACAAAGGCTGGATAGCTGCCACCTTAGCATTTACTAATGCTTGGTCTACTTTACCGTCTTTCGTTACATCTGCCAACTTATAAATTGCAGTCAATTCAGTCAGAACCTGAGCTTCCTGATCAATCACTGCAGGTCTGTCAGTTCCCTTAAGCGGCATAGCAATAGTTGTTTCTTGTTGTTCAACTACCATACGTTTTGCAGCAACATAGTCAGACACTACATTAACATTTTCAGCAGCACCTAATTGTTCATTTGTATTCTTAACTACATAAGCAAGCATGTTAGCCTTACCTAGACCGTTTTCTTTTACTTCACCATATTCATCTGCTTCAGAGAATGGTTTGCCAACAGGATTATTATATCTGCTAACCATAGTTCCATCCTCATTGTATTCAGTAAACATCTTAAATGCATTCTGATTCTCTGCATTATCACCAGCAGTAGCTTTTACGATCAATTTGCCACGATCTTCGTTAGGAACAACTTTAGCAATAGGTAATCCTATTTCAGTAACAGCTTTAGTTGCTACTGTAGCTGTTTTTTCGACAAAACTTACTCCTGTGTAATACTTAGGATTAACATTAGCCGGATTCAGTTTGTACTCAAATGTAGCCCATCCATTAACCAAAGTCGCATCTACAACCTTATTAGAACTGTTATATTCATATACAGGAGCTGCTTCCTTAGAGTTCTCATCATAACCAATAACCGGCAAAAATACTACATCTCCTAATTCTTTATGAATATTAGAAGGTACATGTACTAAAGAAGAAACAAAAGTAGCAGAGTATTTATAAACTGTAGCAGAAGTCGCTTCACCAGCTTCATTCTTCAGATTACTGAAAATATAGTAATCTCCCATATCTGCAACAGAAACGACTCCTGGGATAACCCAAGTCATATCAGTCTTGTTTTCCGGCTTCACTTCATTCTTGTACCAGAATCCGTCTTCACCTGGAATATAGGTATCACCGTCTTTACCTGGAGTACCCGGCTGTCCTGGTTCTCCCGGTTCACCCGGAGTACCTGGAGTTCCCGGCTCGCCCGGAGTGCCCGGTTCTCCTTGATCACCTTTATCACCTTTAGCCTTGAACTCTGTTTTCTTGCCATCCTGATACCAGTATCCGTCATCACCAATTGTCCATTGAGTACCATCTTTTCCGGCATCACCATTTTTGATGGTAAAGCTCTTACCGTTGCTCAATGTTACTTCCACACCACCGGTAATGTTCTCAACTTTTGTGATCACAGATCCCCCTTCGATCAGCTTGTTGATTTCCGCAATAGCGTTGGCATTTTCGGTTATCTTCTGCTCTAACCGATCGATATCGTCATCGTAGTCCTTACAACCTACATATGAAAATGTGGTTAGCGCCAATGCTCCGAAAAACATCACTCTAATAAATTTTTTCTTCATAACTACTTAAAAATTACATTAATAATATATTATTAAACACTAAGTTCAAATAATATTCGCCCGTTACTTTGTAGGTAACGGGAAACAGCCTGTAGCTACTTCTGAAGAAGCGTCTAAAGGGTAGACAAGAAACATAAGTATCAAAATATATTTAACCCCTGCTTTAGAATAGCAGCAGAGGGGAGGGAAATCTTTTGCAACAATAAGAGAGCATGGTGTGTTCTTCACAAAAAATCCGCAGTTTTGTTTGGTGTATTTCCTTTTTTTAGTAGTTTATCAGAAAAAATATCTTTTTTGTTTGCATGTTTTCCAAAATATGTTCATCTTTGCAGCGTATTATCTCCCCGTTACCTACAAAGTAACAGGCTTTAATTCAAATAATTACCTACTGAGAAAGACTTCCTAAAGGAAGAGAAAACCATTACATTCGCTTCATCAATTTTCTTATTCTTGAAAGGTTTCAGATAGGTCTCTGTGACAGTGATAGATGAATGTCCCATCGCTTCTGAAATGACACCGGGGTGCACCTCACAATAATAAGCCATCGTAGCCCATGTGTGACGCGCTGTATATGAACTCAGATCCGTAGTCAGTCCCAGCACTTGTTTCAGAATCATCAGCTGATAATTAAAGTTACGCAATGCCAACTGGTATTCCTTATATGCTTCCTCCGTTCCTTCCTTGCTGGAAATCAACGAAAAGAGATAAGGAGAAGCAGGATCGGTATTCATATGCTGTTTGATCAATTTCACCGCTTCCGGCAAAAGAGTCACAGTCAGCATTCTGCCTGTTTTCCTCCGACGATAAGTAAGGACATTTCCGTCTATATCATGTTTTTTCAGATAAGCAAGATCGACGAAAGGCATACCACGCAGCAAAAACATTAATATGAAAAAACCACGAGCACGCTGCAATTCCCTGTTTCCCGAGTGCAGCTGTTTCGGAATATCTTTCATAAGACGTTCCATATCCTCTTTTTCCAATGCACGCTTTTTATCAGCACGTGTCCCCGTATAGACATACCGGAAATGATGCGGTACATAAGGTGCAATGCGTCGGTCTACTGCCCGATTGTACACAGCTCTCAGCGTACGCATATAAGTAGAAACCGTATTCCAGCTACAATTTCTTCCACGCAGATACGCTTCAAAACTTTTCAAAAACTCCGGAGTCACTTTTCGGAAAGGCAGATTCCCGCTTTCATTGAATGCAAGGATTGCACTCATGCTACTCCTGTAAATATGGGCGGTCCCATAATTCCCACTTTCCCGTAGCCCGTCGGCTACCTTCTTCATAAATGAAATTAAATTCCCCATTTTTTACTGTTTAAAATGATCAATAAAGGCTGCTGCAAAAGAGAAGTGAACCCTTCTCCACATTCCCCGGCAGTGCCTTTTTTCCTATTCCCAATCATAAAGATACAAATCTATTGCCACATTTGTTTGATGTAACCCCAAAAACATTCGATACCAGCTCACAGCCGATCATTTTCTCCAAAACATTTGGCTATCTGATAAATAATTCGTTACTTTGCACCGCTTTCGCGCAATCGCTGTCAAGAGAAGAGATACTTGGTATGTTGCGTTGTAACGATGAAACAATTTAATAATAACAACAATGGATTTAATTAAAATTGCAGAAGAAGCATTTGCTACCGGAAAACAGCACCCGAGCTTCAAAGCAGGAGACACTGTAACAGTAGCATATCGTATTATCGAGGGTAACAAAGAACGTGTACAGTTGTACCGTGGTGTTGTTATCAAAATCGCCGGTCACGGAGACAAGAAACGTTTTACTGTACGTAAAATGTCAGGAACTATAGGCGTAGAAAGAATTTTCCCAATCGAATCACCGGCTATCGATAGCATCGAAGTGAACAAGGTAGGTAAAGTTCGTCGCGCTAAATTGTATTACCTGCGCGCTCTTACTGGTAAGAAAGCTAGAATCAAAGAAAAAAGAGTTAACAACTAAGCTGAACTCTGAGATTCGAAATAAAAAAGAGGAAGTTCCGGTAACGGGATTTCCTCTTTTTTATTTCAAGTCTTTCTCTTCCATACTTTTGTCATAACGAGCGTTTGAACATAGTGACACCATCCTACTGGTATAGTGTTACCATACCTACCGGATACTGACAGTATGTGATCAGGATAGTGTCATCATCGCAAAAGTCTATATTGTTCGATTGGCAACAATAGAGAAAGCGGAATTCAATGTCCCATTTTTAAGATTTACATTATTAATAAACAGAGAAAAATCTGTGTTTCAGACAAATTATTGCATAAAATCACCTATAAATATGCAATATACAACTGTTTTTCTGCATAAAACCAAAGCAATATGCAAGTTTTCAAAGGATTAAAAAGTGGTTTTGGTTTTAAAGGAACGAGGCGTTGGTTTTAAAGGAACGGAAGCTTCCTTTAAAACCAAGTTCATCTTACTTGCTATACATTGCAATTTTATCTATGTCCAAGGGATTTTATTTCTATTTCATCTCATATCCCCAACAGTCTACAAATATCATATCATCCAACAAACAATTACATCACCGAACAAAAAGACAAAATATCATCGACAAAACGAACAAAACAATAGTCAAACAGAATTTTCACAAACATATCAAGAATCCTAAAAACAAAATCTATCGCATATTCATAGAGTTATTGGAGTTGAAGAAGTTTTATTGAAATCCTAAATGCATAAAATGTCCTGATAATAATTTTCCAACCTTTGCTTTCTGAAATGATCACTCTTTCATAATTTCATCTATCTCCTGCTGAATTTCATCCAATTTGCGCTGCATCATGTGATACTGTTTATATCCCTCCCTAAATGAAAAAATAAGACTAACACAAAAAATTATAATATTGCTATTTCCTGCCAATTGCAGTTCAATAAAGAGCCAACACAAAAGTATAATAATAAATGGAATACTAAATTTACGCCAAATGGAATAACGGGATTTTATTTCCATCAACTTTCGAGCTACCACCAGTAAATCCTCACTCATTAAATCATTTGTTCGTAATCGTTTATGCGTAAAATAGCCGTGCATAACTGCTATAAACAGGAACAAACAAAACACACTACAAAACCACCATGATATTCCCAAATAAGGACATGCCCAAATATAAAACGGAATAAGTAATAATGCCAATGAATTCATAATCCCTACATACCGATTCATTCCCGACACCTTATTTTTAATAACCTTACGTAACAACTTCTCATTAACAACGACCTCCGCATCCAACTTGCTGTTAAGAATAGCTATCTGTTCTTTCATTTGTTTAAGTTCAATCGTATCTATATATTCTTCCATACCCATATATTTTCTAGTTGTTAGACATTTTTTTTTATGAGCGCATGCAGTTTTATAGGGACATGCAACAATAGCTGCAATTTCCTCATAACTGAAATTCTCAAGCCATAATAGCACTATCGCCCTATCGAAATGTTTCAGGCGACTAATTCTGTTATACAACATCTTTATCTGTGTTGTATCTTCGTCCCTATCTTCAAACAGATCAATCCCCATAATCAGAGGTACAGAAACAATCTTCTTTTTCCTGTCTGATGAAATGCAAGTATTGAGACTTACACGCCATATCCATGTTCCTATATTACTTTCTCCTTTGAATGTATCGAAACCTTTCCAAAGATTAACTAACACGTCCTGAAAAAGATCGTTCACTTCCCGGGAGTCTTTAGAGAACATAAAACATACAGTGTAAATTGTATTTTTATATTGCTTCACAACTTGCTCAAACTCTATTTCCAATTTTTTCATCTTATTTTGATTAATCGTCTATACATTAGACGCAATATAACGCAAAAAACTACAGAATATCCAGTTTTATTTCCTGTAGATACAACTTTTGAGAAACAACACATACAAAAAATCCCCGGAAACTCAACGCCCCCGGGGATCCAATTACCTTTATTATTAAAAAAATGATATTATTCTTTCAGATCTTTCAATTCCCAAGCCAAAGCACTGGCACCCAGTACCGCAGCATCAGAATCTTTCAGTTCAGAAACGAGCAATTTTGTCTTACCTTTATAAA
>OGFZ01000946.1_pt1 | contig 14586 bp, 9 predicted proteins | sample 1571081 | NCBI WGS metagenome assembly OGFZ01 (sample SAMEA2582039, study PRJEB24529) | metagenome | biome: Human gut stool | place: China | collected 2011
GCTTCGTTGAGCTACCAGGATTCGAACCTGGAATAACAGGACCAGAATCTGTTGTGTTACCGTTACACCATAGCTCAATAGATTTTGGTGATGCAAAAGTAGAACTTTATTTTGCAAATGCAAAGAAAAATCCGGAAAAAATTTCATACATTTGTTTCAATCTACGCAGAAAAAACCGCTTGAAACTTAAAATTTACACAAAATCAGAAAATTATGGGAATTAAATTTCGGCTTATCGCCATGAACTTCCTTCAGTATGCGATCTGGGGTTCGTGGCTTATCTCGCTGGGCGCCTACCTGGGAGGCGGACTCGACTTCTCGGGATTGCAGATCGGCAGCTTCTTCGCGACGATGGGAATCGCCTCGCTGTTCATGCCCGCCGTGATGGGGATTATCGCCGATCGCTGGATTCCGGCGCAGAAACTGCTGGGCATCTGCCATTTCATCAGCGGCGCGTTTCTCATCGCCGCGGCCTCGCAGACGGCTTACGCCCCGCTGTACAGCTGCATGCTGCTGAGCGTGATGTTCTACATGCCGACCATCGCCCTGTCGAACTCCGTGGCCTACAATGCCCTCGATCTGGCCCGGCTCGATACCGTGAAGCATTTCCCGCCCATCCGCGTATGGGGAACCGTGGGATTCATCGCCGCCATGTGGTTCGTTGACCTGACGCACATCGGGGGCGTGCAGATCAAGCTCACCGAGTGGCAGCTCTACGTTTCGGCCCTGCTGTCGTTCGTACTGGCGGCCTACTCGTTCTCGCTGCCGGGGTGTCCCGTCGAGCGCAGCGCGCAGAAGCAGTCGTGGGTCGATACGCTGGGCTTGCGGGCCTTCGCGCTCTTCAAGGAGAAGCGGATGGCCATTTTCTTCGTCTTCTCGATGCTGCTGGGCGCCGCTTTGCAGATCACCAACGCCTTCGGCGACAGCTACATTCAGAATTTCGGCTCGATGCCCCAGTATGCCGATTCGGCCATCGTGAAGCACTCGGTGATCCTGCTCTCGCTGTCGCAGATGTCCGAAACGCTCTGCATTCTGCTGATTCCTTTCTTCCTCCGGCGTTTCGGCATTAAGAAAGTGATGCTGATTTCGATGCTGGCCTGGGTGCTGCGCTTCGGGTTCTTCGGCATCGGCGATCCGGGATCGGGTGCGGCGTTCCTCGTGCTTTCGATGATCGTCTACGGCGTGGCGTTCGACTTCTTCAACATCTCCGGCTCGCTCTTCGTCGAAAAGGAGACCAGCCGCGAGATCCGCTCCTCGGCGCAGGGCGTCTTTATGATTATGACCAACGGTTTCGGCGCCTTCTTCGGCTCGTATGCCGCGGGCGCCGTCGTGGACGCATACGGGTGGCCCGATTCTTGGTTCATCTTCGCAGGGTACGCGCTCGTGGTGGCCGTGGTTTTCGCCGTGGTTTTCAAATACAGGCACAACCCTGCCGAAATGGGGGGCGTGAAACATTGATGACTGACGGTCCGGCGGCGGGGAGAACCTTGCCGCCGGATTTTTTTATCCGCGCAGGAGCATTTTGACGTGGGGAGCGCCCGCTTCGGGGTATTCGCTGGCGGACAGTGCGCCGGAAGGGCGGATGATGACCGGATGCATGGCGGGCGTTCTATTTTATAGAGGTGCCGTTACGACATTAAAGATACGAAAATTATGGATACGATCGGTGTGAATGATGCGAGCTGCATCCGCTGCGGCCGCTGCGTGAAGGTGTGCCCTTCGCAGATTTTCGTGCAGGAAAAAGCCGGGGGCGACGTGACGCTGCATAAACCCGAAAACTGCATCCTTTGCGGACATTGCGTGGCCGCCTGCCCCACGGGGGCGGTGAACCATGCGGAGTTTCCGGCCGAGCGGGTGCATGCGGTGGATTACGGCGCGATGCCCACGCCCGAGCAGGTGGAACTGCTGCTGGCCGTGCGGCGGTCGAACCGCGCACTTTCGGCGCGCCCCGTGTCGCAGGAGCTGCTGGACCGCATCGTTGCGGCGGCGGACCGCGCCCCGACGGCGAGCAATGCCCGCCAGCTGGGGTATACGCTGGTGACCGACGCGGCGCAGCTGCGCGCTGTCACGGAATATACGCTCGGGATTTTCGGCACACTCGAAAAGCGGCTGCTGCATCCGCTCGTGCGGCCGTGGCTGAGCCGCCTCGTGCCGGGCGTTTATCGCTATGTGCCGGTGTTCAAACGCCTGCGGCGCGAATATGCCGAGGGCCGCGACCGCGTGCTGCGGGGCGCGACGGCGGTGCTGTTCATCCATGCGCCCAGGGAAAGCCGGTTCGGTGCGGAGGACGGGAACCTGGCGTATGAAAACGCTTCGCTGATGGCCGAGGCGCTGGGCGTGAGCCAGATATACATGGGGTTCGTGCTGACGGCCGTCCGGCAGGACAGGAAGGCGAAGCTGGCCGCGATGCTGGGACTGGGCGACCGCCGCATCTGCGCGGTGATGGCCCTCGGGATGCCGCAGTTCCGCTATCCCAATTACATCGACCGCGCGCCGGCGCCGGTGACGCGGAAATAGCTGTTTCGGCGTTTTGCCGTTACAGATGGAAAGTCCTGTATGTATAAGCGGGTATGCGTCAATACATATTGTCGTACATCGACTGCGATTTGTCGTATTTCAGGTCGGAGAGCGATGCGGCCTTGACGCCGATGTTGAAACTCCACGAACGGTGGTAGCCGAACGGAATCCACGAAAAGGACATCTGCCAGCAGTGGAGGTCGCGCGTGATCGAGACCGACGAGGTGGTCAGTTTGTTGGCCTTGATGTCGTAGCCGCCCTGGAAGGTGATGCCCGTCTTGGGGGTGACGTTCAGCGAACCGTTGAAGCCGATGGTTTGGGTGACGTTCTTCCGGTAGCCCGTCGTGCCGTTGTTGGTGTACGAGATCGAGTAGTTGACCGCGTAGTTGAATCCGAAGTTCCACGGCAGCGAGAAGTCGTAGTAGCTTTGCGCCATGTACTGTCTTCGCAGCACGGGGTCCATCTGCCCGTAAGGGTCGTAGAACGGGTTCTGGTACTCCGGAGGTATCGACGTGATGTCGTTGATGGCCGTTTCGCTCCGGTCGTTGCGCGATTTGAACGTATAGCCGAACGACCAGCCCGTCGAGACGACGCGGCCCGGGAAGAAGAGCTTGTTGTAACGCTTGCCCTCGGGCGAGACGCGGTAGGGGTCGAGCGTCAGCGAGAGGTTGATGCCGAAATTGTTGAACAGCGTCGTACGGAACGAGACCGGGATGTTCGAAAGTCCCATCGAGTCGGCCAGGAAGTTGTACGAACCGCTGATGCGCAGTTCGTCGATCAGCTTGATCTTCTTCACGCCCGAGGTGTCGCGTTTCGAGAGGACCTTCATTTCGAGGTTCTGCGACAGCGAGAAGTTCATCGACATCGAACGGCCCGACGAGGGGACGCCGTAGGCGTTGACGGCATAGGGCGAATAGGTCGTGAAGCGGCCCGTGGAGTCGGTCTGGCGGGTCTTGTAATAGCCGTATTTGGGGTCGCTGAAGTCCGGGGCGTAGGAGAAGCCGATCGAGGGGGTCAGCGTGTGGCGGATCGCCTGGATCTTGCGGTCGCGGCTCTTCTTCGTGAAGTCGTACATGCCGTAGACCGTCGTGGAGGCCGAAACGCTGAAGTTGTAGTTGTAGAGGCGGTAGAAACCGTAGTTCGTCGGCAGCGTGTCGGTCTGGTTGGTGACGGGGTTCCACTCGAACTCGACCTTCTTGAAATACCACTTCTCGTTGTAGTTGACCGACGGCGAGAGGTTGATGTAGTTTAACAGGTTGAACGACGCCGAAATCGGAATCGAGTGCTCGATGCCGTTTTTCATGTTTTCAAGCGTCTCCTTGGAGAAGACCTCCGATTCGGTGGTGGTCACCGAGTTGGTCATCTTACCCGTGTACTGCATCGAGATCTTCTCGTACCAGCGGTCCTTGCCCTGCTTCTCCTTGCGTTTGAAGGGGTAGAAGCGCGAGACGTTGAAGACCATCGTGGGGAGCGTGATGGAGATGGTCTTGTTCTGCGAGTTCTGCGAGATGGCCATGTTCGCCGACAGCGAGAAGGGCGTTCCGGCCCAGTTCTTCGAGTAGGAGACCGTCGAGTTGGTCTGCGTCGAGAGGATGTCGTTGAGGTTCGTGGCTGAATAGCGGCTGTAACCGCTCGTGGCGAAGTTCACCGAGGCCGAGAAGGTCGAACCCGGGTTGGCCTTGGGGTCCTGCGAGTGGGTCCACTGGATGCGGAAGTTGCTCTGCTTGATGTAGTCGTCCTCGCCCTTTTCGCCCGTCTTGACATTCGAATACTGCATGTTGAAACTGCCGCTGTACTTGTAGCGCTTGATGTAGCGCGAGGCGGCCGAAGCCTCCCACGATCCCAGCGTGTAGAATCCGCCGCGCACCGCCAGGTCGGCGTATTCGCCCAGGGTGAAGTAATAGCCCAGGTCGCGCAGGAAGAAACCTTTGGAGTACTCCTCGCCGTAGGTGGGCATCAGCAGGCCCGACTTGGGGCCCATGTTGATCGGGAAGAAGCCCTCGGGGATGCCGAGGAAGTAGATCGGCACGTCCTCCATCACCAGGTAGGCCGGGCCGGTGATCACCTTCTTGCCGGGTATGACCTTCGCCTTGGTCATCGCCAGGTAGAAGTGGGGGTGGTCCGTATGGTCGCAGGTGGTGTACTTGCCGTGCTCGATGTTGATCGTGTTGTCGGGCATCTTCTTCACGCTGCCGCCCACCAGCCAGCCGTCGCCCTGCTGCGTGGCCACGCCCTTGATTTTCGCCTTCTTCGAGTCGAGGTTGTAGGTGATCGTGTCCATCTGGTAGGTGGCCGACCCTTCGGTGAATTCGGGTTTGGTGACAATATCCTTGCCGTCGAGCGTGTCGGGCTTGCCGTAGGCGTAGACCATCTTCGAATCCATGTCGATGCGCATGTAGTCGGCCTTGAGGTTGCTGTTCTGGTAGGTGACGTCGCCCTTGTTGTAGATGTAGACCAGCTTGTTGCGCACGTCGTAGACCAGCGAGTCGGTGTTCTTGCCCGTGATCGGGTCGTCGAGGAACGCCCCTGCGGGCCGCGGCGTCTTCACCGAATCGCGGCGGAGCGTGTCGGCGGCGAGCGAGTCGGGCCGTGCCGCGCCCGGAGAATCGGCCTTCTGCGCCACGAGCGAGTCGACCTGCGCCGAAAAGAGCGAATCCTTCTCCTCCTGCGGCAGTGCGTTGAACGCTTCGCGCCGCCGGGCCTCTTCGCGCGCCTGCCTGCGGGCCTCGCGCCGCGAGGGGGTGACAAAAGGCGGACGTGCGCTCGTGTCGGGACGTATCGCGTCGGCGCGGGACGGAACCGGGACGGTGTCCCCGGGGGCGGGATTGCGGGCCGTGCGGGGCGCTCCGCCGCCCAGTACGATCTGGGCAAACAGCAGAATCACCGTCGCCGACAAGAGATATTTTACCCTAATTTTATCCAAAATCCCAAAAATTTTCCATACCTTTGCCGACAAGTCGGCAAAAACGCCCGGATCGAGGTCCTGTGCCCTTCCCGCCGCGTTTTCGGCCCGACAAAGATAGGTAAAAATTTATAGAAAGCTCACACTTGGTACCATTAAATATGCGCACACGACTTTTGCTGCTATTCGCCTTCGCGGCTGCAACTGTTCTTATGAACGTTGCGTCTGCGGGGAATATTGCGCACGGCGTCGAAGTCGTGGTCATCGACGCCGGGCACGGGGGAAAATTCCCCGGCGCGCACTACGGCGGGGTCTATGAAAAGGACCTCACGCTGAAGGTGGCGCTCAAACTCGGAAAGCTCGTCGAGGAGGGGATGCCGGGCGTGAAGGTGGTCTACACCCGCACGGCGGACAGGACTCTGGGGGCGGACCTGGCGGCCGACCTGCAGGCGCGGGCCGACATTGCCAACAAGGCCGGGGGCGACCTCTTCATCTCGATCCACGCCAACGCCGCACCCCGGGCGACGGGCGTGCGGGGCGTCGAGACGCTGATCATGGGCGAGAGTTCGAAGGAGCAGCGCTACAACGAGAACGCCCTGTTCGAAAACAACCGCGAGGATCTGATCGACATGTCCGACGAACGGACGGCGGCCATCGTGCGGGCTTACATTCAGAATCTCCAGTTCACCTACGGCGAATACAGCATGGCTTTCGCCCGCTGCATTCAGAACAGCTACCTCAAGGCGGGCCGCCATTCGCGCGGCATAAAGCCGCAGCTGCTGCGGGTGCTCTATGCGACGGACATGCCGGGCGTGCTGACCGAGATCGGGTTCATGTCCAACCAGCAGGAACTGGCCTACATGAAGTCCGATAAGGGGCAGAACGAGATCGCCCGGTCGCTCTACCAGGCGATCCGCAACTATTCGGTCTATGTGCTCGGGACCCGGATGGCCGAGGAGGAGCAGGCCGCTGCCGCGAAACCGGCCGCGGAACAGCCTGCGGAAAAGTCTGCCGGAAAGGCCGCGGAAAAGAGCGTTGAAAAGCCTGCGGCAAAGTCCGCTGAAAAGACCGCAGCGGCGCAGCCCGCGGAGGGAAAGACCGCGACGGCCGCTCCGGTCAGAACCCCGGAGAAACCGGCCGTACAGCCCCTGCGCTATACGATTCAGGTGATGGCTTCGGCGTCGCCCGTACCCCTCGCCTCGGCGCAGTTCCGTGCCTACCGCGGCAAGGTGAAGGAGTATGCGGCCGAGGGGCGGTTCCCCTATAAATACGGTGTGGGCGAGTACGGCACCCGTGAAGCCGCACAGCGGAAGCTGGCCGAGGTGCGCAAGGTATTTCCCGGGGCCTTCGTGGTCGCGTGCCGGGGTACGCAAATTGTAAAATAAAAGTACAGATATGAAAAGGGAAGTTAAAATCGGAATTTTCGGCGTGACGATGATCATTGCCGCGTGGGCCGGAATCCGGTTTTTGAAAGGATTCGACATTTTCAGCCGCAATTCGGTCTATTACGCCGCCTACGACCAGATCAACGGCGTGCAGGCGGCGTCGCCGATTATGATGAAAGGCGTCAAGATCGGTACGGTGACGGGCATTTCGTTCGATCCGCAGCGCAGCGACAACGTCGTGTTGCAGTTCACCATCAAACGTCAGTATCACATTCCGACCGACTCCGAGGCCAAGATTTACAGCAACGGGCTGATGGGCGGAAAGGCCATCGAAATCAACTACGGCACGGCGCGCACCTATCTCCAGAAGGGCGACACGCTGCGTTCGGTGCGCGAACGCGACCTGATGGACGTGGCCGGGTCGGAGCTGGATTTCTTCAAGCAGAAGGTGTCGCAGGTGACGGGCGACCTCTCGCGCACGCTGACCAATCTCAATCGCCTGATGGAGGCCAACGCGCAGAATATTTCCGGGACGTTGAGCCACCTGAACGCCATTACGGGCGACATGGCCGGCCTGCTCGACGCCGAGAAGCGCAACCTGAAAGCCGCCGTCGACGACCTTACGGAGTTCTCCGCGATGCTGGGCAGGAATACCCCGCGTGTGGACAGCATCGTCGGCAGCCTGAACCGGATAACCGGGGAGCTGGCCGACGCCGGGTTCGCCCGCAGGCTTACGGACGCTGTGGACGAGGTGAACGGTCTGCTGGCAAAGGTCGAGGCGGGCGAGGGGACCGTCGGCAAACTGATGAACGATCCTGCGCTCTACGATTCGCTGACCGAGGCCAGCGCTAATCTCGCCTCGCTGCTGGCCAACCTCGAGCAGTATCCCGGCCGCTACGTGCATTTCTCGCTTTTCGGGCGCAGTCCCGAGAAGATGCAGGAGAAGGCCGAGCGCAAAGCCGCCAAAGCTGCGGCCAGGGCCGAGCGGGACTCGGTGAAATTAAGAATTAAAAATTAAGAATTAAAAATTGGAAAGGAGCCGGCAGGAATGTTTTTCATCATGTCCCGTCCGGCCATATTGCCATATCGAGAGCGCAAAATGAATCTTCGGACGGTCGGCCAATTCTTAATTTTTCATTTTTAATTTTTCATTCCTCATGATTTACCCTGCTACATTCGAGCAAAAGATAGGTTTCGACCGGCTCCGCGAGCAGGTCGCGGCACGTTGCACCATGCGCGCCGCCCGCGAGCGGCTCGAGGTCGTCGGTATAGGTCACGCGCGCGCCCTTGCGGAGATGCTCGTAAGCGGCTCGTCGCGGAGGGCTTTTCGACCTCTGCGCGCGAGATCGAACGGCGGCTGGCGCTCGCCGACGAAATGCGCCTGCTGCTGGATATGGAGCATGATTTCCCCGGGGGCGAGTACCCCGACGTCGATTACATCGTCGCCAAACTGCGCGTCGAAGGTTCGTTCCTCGACGTGGAGGAGGTCGTGACCCTGCGCCGGGCGCTGGCCGCAATCGGCGGCATCGTCTCGTTCATCATCAGCCGCGAGGAGCGTTATCCGGCCCTCCATGCCCGCACGCGGGGCGTTGCGGCCTTTCCGGAGATCGTGCAGCGCATCGACGGCATTCTCGACCGCTTCGGCCAGGTGAAGGACAACGCCTCGCCCGCCCTGCAGGAGATCCGCCGCTCCATCCGCGAACGCGAAGGGCAGGCGGCCAAGCGGTTGCAGGCCGTGCTGTCTGCGGCCAAGGGGGCGGGCATCGTCGATGCCGACGCCCAGATCTCGATCCGCGACGGCAAGGCCGTGATCCCGGTTTCGGCGGGCAACAAACGCAAACTGAACGGCTTTATCCACGACGAATCGGCGACGGGCAAAACCTTCTACGTCGAACCGGTCGAGGTGGTAGAGATCAACAACGAACTGCGCGAACTGGAGTACGCCGAGCGGCGCGAGGTGGTGCGCATCCTCACGGAGTTTACCGAAGCGATCCGTCCCGACGCGGGGCTGATCGCCGATTCGGGCGACTACCTGGCCGAGATCGACATGCTGCGCGCCAAGGGCCGCTGGGCCTCGGAGAACGGGTGCGTGCGGCCGATCCTCTCGACGGACGACAGGCTGGTGCTGAAAAACGCCCGCCACCCGCTGTTGCAGCAGACGCTGCGGGCTGCGGGGCGCGAGATCGTGCCGCTGGATTTGCAGCTCGACCGTCGCAAGCGCATCCTCGTCATCTCGGGACCCAACGCCGGCGGCAAGTCGGTCTGCCTGAAAACCACGGGCATCGTGCAGTACATGTTCCAGTGCGGGTTTCCGGTTCCGGTCTCCGAGGTCTCGGAACTGCCGGTCTTCGAGAGCATTTTCATCGACATCGGCGACGAGCAGTCGATCGACAACGACCTGTCGACCTATTCGTCGCACCTGCTGAACATGAAGCACATGCTGGCGGGCGCTTCGGGCCGCACGCTGGTGCTGATCGACGAGTTCGGGTCGGGAACCGAGCCTGTCATCGGCGGGGCCATCGCCGAGGCGATCCTCGAGCGTCTGCTCGGCAGGGGGTGTTACGGCGTGATCACGACCCACTACGCCAATATCAAGTATTACGCCGCGTCGGTGGAGGGCATCGCCAACGGCGCGATGATGTTCGACGTGCAGAACATCCGGCCGCTGTTCCGGCTGGAAATGGGCAAGCCGGGCAGTTCGTTCGCCGTGGAGATCGCCCGCAAGATCGGGCTTCCGGAGGATATTATCCGTGCGGCGAGCGAGAAGGCCGGGTCGGATCACATCAATATCGAGAAACAGCTGCGCGAGATCGCCCGCGACAAGCATTACTGGGAGCAGAAGCGCGATCGCATCCGTCTGACGGACCGCAAGGTCGAGGAGTTGGAGCAGAACTATGCCGAGCAGCTGGCGAAGATCCGCGCCGAGCGGCAGGAGATTCTGAAAAAGGCCAAGCAGGAGGCCCGGCAGTTGATCGCCGACGCCAACAAACAGATAGAAAATACGATTAAAACCATCCGCGAGGCGCAGGCCGAGAAGGAGCTGACGCGGCTGGCGCGGCGCGAGCTGGACGACTTCCGCGAGGCGGTCGAGAAGGCCGACGAGGCCGGGAACGAAGCCGCCGTGGCCCGCGAGATCGAGCGTATCGAACGCCGCCGCCGACGGCGCGCCGAGCGCAGGGCGCAGCAGGGCGCGCAGCCGGCAGCCGGGGAGGCCGCTCCGCAGCCCGAAAAGCCGCGCGAAGTGGTCGCCGGGTCGAAAGTCCGCATGGCCGGGCAGGAGATGGTCGGCGTGGTGCAGTCGGTGAAGGGAAAGCGGGCGCAGGTGGCGTTCGGACAGATACTCACGACGGTGGACAAAGGGCTGCTGACGGTGGTTTCGAACAACGAATACCGCGAGGCGACGCGGCCCGTTGCGGCCCGTACGGTGCTCTCGGTGGACATCTCGTCGCGCAAACTCAACTTCAAGGATCACATCGACGTGCGCGGCATGCGGGCCGCCGATGCGCTGGACGAGGTGCGCAACTTCATCGACGACGCGCTGATGGTGGGCGTGGGTACGGTGTCGATTCTCCACGGCAAGGGCACGGGGGCTTTGAAGGAGGAGATTCGCCGCTACCTGCGCACGGTGCCGGAGATCGTCTCGGCGGTCGACGAACATGCCGACCGGGGCGGTGCGGGAATTACGATCGTGACCTTCGATCTGTCGTGATTTTGCAGTCTGCGACTGCTGCTGTTCTTTGTACCTTTTGACCGCAAAAGGTACCCAAAGTTCTCCGCATGTCGCTTTACGCGGGATTGTCCTCCTGTCCGCGCTGAACGGGCGCAGCAAGATCAAGCCTTTACGGCGCAAAAACACGCGCCGTTTAGACTGTGGCGGCTCGGTAAACAGCACGCTGTCTGCCCTCGCCTGCGGACGCCTTTGCCAGCCTCCCGCTCCGGGCGCGCGGACCATCGGACGATCTCTTTCCGCTCCAAGCGATCATGCGGCGGTTTAAAACCGCTTTTAGGGGCGAGGGTAGGTTATTGCGATTCCGATTCCGTCCTGCGCAAGTACTCATAAAACAGGCGTCTTACGCCTGCTCCGCCGTTTGCGGCGAGTGATTCCGACTCGATGCCGGAGCCGTTGTAGGCGTAGGCATCCGTCGGAGAGTTTTTGGGAACCTTTTTGCGGAAAAAAGGTACAAAGATCCGGCGACTATGTCGCGGCTTGAGTCTTTTTGACGACCAGAAAGCGGCAAAGAGCTGTAAATATTTTCGTACTTTTGGAAATGAAAGTACAAAAGATAAACCATTGGGTATTTTATGAAATATCGTCTTTCGCAAATCGCCGCCGTCGTGGGCGGCAGGTTCTCCGGAACGGACTGCGAAGTGCAGTCGGTGGTGACCGACAGCCGCTCGCTGACGTGCGAGCTTGGCTCGGGACCGGTGTTCGTCGCCATGTGCGGCGCGAACCACGATTCGCATGCGTTCGTGGCGCAGATGTATGCGCGCGGCGTGCGGGCTTTTATGGTCGAACGGCCTCTCGAAGCCCTGCCGGAGTGCGGTTACGTGGTTGTTGAAAACGCCATTGCGGCCTTGCAGTGTCTGGCGGCCTATCACCGGGCGCAGTTCCGGGGAACGGTGGTGGGCATCACCGGTTCGAACGGCAAGACGGTCATCAAGGAGTGGATTGCCGAGGAACTGCCCGCGGGGATGAAGTGCTACCGTTCGCCCAAGAGCTACAATTCGCAGCTGGGCGTGCCGCTGTCGGTGCTGATGATCGAGGGCGACGAGCAGCTGGCGCTGATCGAGGCGGGGATTTCGAAACCCGGGGAGATGGCGCGGCTGGAGCGCATCATCCGTCCCGACGTGGTGGTTTTCACCTCGATCGGCGACGCGCACCAGGAGAATTTCCTCAACCTGGAGCAGAAATGCGACGAAAAGATGGTTCTGGCCCACCGTGCCGAGACCATCGTTTACCACAGTTATTACGAGCCGCTGGGCCGCATGATCGCCTCGCGCTTCGCGGGGCGGAAGCTCTGCGACGCGGCCTCATGCCCCGAGGTCCCGGAGACGCTGATCGGCAACGAGGCGTCACGCCGCAACGCCCGGATCGTCGAGGCGTTCTGCGCGGCGATGGGCTATCCCGCGCCGTCGTTTACCGAAGCTCCCGAGGTCGCCATGCGTCTCGAAGTCAAGGACGGCATCAACGACTCGGTGCTGATCAACGACGCCTACAACCTCGATCTCAACTCGCTGGCCCTGGCGCTCGACTACCTGCACAACGTGGCGCTGTCGCGCCGCCGGACGCTCGTGCTGTCGGACATCGCGCAGAGCGGGCTGACCGACGACGAACTTTACGGCCGCGTGGCGGGAATGGTCGCGCGGGCAGGCATAGACACGCTCGTCGGCATCGGTCCCAAACTGAAGCGTTACGCCGCGCTGTTCGGCTGCGACAGGGAGTTTTACGCCTCGACCGACGAGTGCATCTCCCGCATCGGCCGCAGGGCCGTGGCCGGGCGTGCCGTCTTGTTGAAAGGCGCGCGGGAGTACCGTTTCGAGAAACTCGCGCATGCGCTGGCGCGCAAGAGCCACACGACGGTGCTGGAGGTCGATCTCGACGCCATGATCCACAACCTAAACTATTTCCGCTCGAAGCTCGACTTTCGGACCCGGCTCGTGGCGATGGTCAAGGCGGGTTCGTACGGCGCGGGGGATTTCGAGGTGGCGCAGATGCTCCAGCATCAGGGCGTCGACTACCTCGCCGTGGCGTTCGCCGACGAGGGCGTGCTGCTGCGCGAGCGGGGGATCACGATGCCCGTCGTGGTGCTGAATGCCGACGCCGACAGTTTCGACCAGATGATCGCCAACCGCCTCGAACCCGAGATATACAGTTTCCGTTCGCTCGCCGATTTCGCCGATGCGGTGTCGCATGCGGGCGAAACCCGCTATCCGGTTCACATCAAGCTCGATACGGGCATGCACCGGCTGGGATTCATGGAGGGGGAGATCGGGCGGTTGTGCGAGGTGCTGCCGACATTGCCCGCCGTGAAGGTGGCGTCGGTCTTTTCGCACCTGAACTGCGCCGACATGCCCGAAGAGGATGCCTACACCCGGGAGCAGATCGCGTGCTACGACCGCATGAGCGCCGCCGTAGCCGCGTCGCTGCCCTATTCCGTCATCCGCCATACGGCCAATTCGGCGGCCATCGAGCGGTTCCCCGAGGCGCGGTTCGACATGTGCCGCCTCGGGCTGGGGCTTTACGGCTTCGGCTGGGAGCACAATGCGGGCCTGCGCCCGGTTTCGGCGCTCAAAACCCGCATCGTGCAGATCAAGCGTCTCGAAGCGGGCGACGCCGTGGGCTACGGGCGCGCCGGGAAATTGCTGCGGCCGACCGTGACGGCGACCGTGCCGATCGGTTACGCCGACGGGCTGGACCGCCATCTGGGCTGCGGACGCTGGTCGATGCGTGTGGCCGGGCGGCCTGCGCCGATCGTGGGCCGCGTCTGCATGGACAGCTGCATGATCGACATCACGGACATTCCGGGCGTCGGCGAGGGCGACGAAGTGACGGTCTTCTCCGCCGAGCCGGGCAACGACCTCGAAACGATGGCCCGGGTGCTCGACACGATACCCTACGAGATTATGACGTCGGTCTCGTCGCGTGTGAAACGAATCTACCTCAAGGAATAAGGCGCGGAGCGCAATTCATAATTCAGAATTCACAATTCAGAATTATGCCTGCGAACCTAATTAATTATGCATTATGAATGAATTCTGAATTTGGAATTTTATACCTGATTCCCTGTCCGATTTCGGACGAAACGGCGCCGTGGGACGTGCTGCCTGCGGCCAACCGGGCCGTGATGGATGCGCTGGACTACTTTATCGTTGAGAACACCCGCACGGCGCGGCGTTTCCTGTCGAAAGCCGGCATCGCGCGGCCCATCGGCGAACTGGAATTCCGCGAACTGAACGAGCACACCGCGGCCGGCCGCGAAATCGAGGAGCTGATCGCGCCGCTGCTCGAAGGCCGCTCGGCAGGGGTGATCTCCGAGGCGGGAGTGCCGGGCGTGGCGGATCCCGGGGCGCCGGTCGTCGGGGCGTGCCACCGCCGCGGCATCCGCGTCGTGCCGCTCGTCGGCCCGTCGTCGATCATTTTGGCGGTGATGGCCTCGGGACTCAACGGACAGTCGTTCGCTTTCAACGGCTACCTGCCTGTGAAGCCGCCCGAACGGACCCGGGCCATCCGTTTCTTCGAACGCCGTGCGCTGTCGGAGGGGCAGTCGCAGCTTTTCATCGAAGCTCCGTACCGCAACGTGAAGCTGATGGAGCAGTTGGTGCAGACGCTCGGAGACCAGACGCGCCTGACCGTCGCCGTGGACCTCACGGCTCCGGACGAGCGGATCGAGACCCATACGGCCGGGGAGTGGCGCCGCCGCCAGCTGCCCGAAATGAACAGGCGCCCGGCCATTTTCATCATCGGATAAGCGCCGCCTTGCCGCGAAGCGGCTTTGGGACGGTGGCGCGCAGGCCGGTTCGATGCCCGGCATGCAGGCATTGCCCTTGAAGACCGCCTCTTGGCCGGGTTGGTATGCAATTTGTTCGAATAAGGGGAGGAAAACTGAAAAATTACAAGATATGAAAAAAGAAAAAGTTTATAATGAGGCTGTTAGCGGCGACGAAGGGTTCACCCCCGGCGATGGTTATCCGTCGTGCGACGGGGAGCCTTGTGCCAATGTGTCAGATGAAACCGACGAGGCGACTGACACATTGGCAGACGGTGAACCCGCTGCCGAAGCC
>OGFZ01000964.1_pt1 | contig 14378 bp, 9 predicted proteins | sample 1571081 | NCBI WGS metagenome assembly OGFZ01 (sample SAMEA2582039, study PRJEB24529) | metagenome | biome: Human gut stool | place: China | collected 2011
ACAGTAACGATTGCCATTATGCATGAAGCAGTAGGGAGAAGCAAGCCAAATGTAATAACTCGTACTCAAATGTAAAAATTCATTATACAGGAACCAATGCTTTTACATAAATTGTACATAGAATTTACATTTAAACATGAAGTTGTGTGATATAATGAACCTCAAGGAAAAACAAGCGGCTGCGAAGCAGACATTTGTTTTTCTGGGTTCATTAGCGAACGAATATCCTGCAAAGCAGGATGTAGAGTGCGATAGCACGGATTCGTGAGCTTGTGATATAATGAGTGTTAGTGAGGGGATGATTTCTTGGAAATGCTTATAGATACATATGCGAAATTCATAGAGGAGTGGGGGAAGCAGTCACGCAGGGAGCCATACGAGAAGGCGTGCATGCAGGTACACAAAAGGCTTCAGGTAATTAATGAAGAAATGTCAAATCAGAGGGGCTGGATCTGTATAAAGGAGATTACCTGGAGGGTGAAAACGCCGGATAGCTGTCTTAATAAAATGCTGGACAAGGGTTATGCCGCAGATGTGGAACTCGCAGCGGAGAAACTGAATGATATCGCCGGAGTGCGGGCAGTATGTTATTTCCTGGATGATATGTATCAGGTCATGGAGATGCTGAGAACAACGCCGGGATATGAGTTCATTAAGGTGAAGGATTATGTGAAAAAGCCAAAGGCAAGCGGATATCAGAGTCTGCATCTGATTATGAAAGTACCGGTAGGAGAGCAGATGGTCAAGGTGGAGACACAGATAAGGACGCAGGCAATGGATTTCTGGTCAGATATTGAACATCATTTTGTATACAAGACCAATAATCTCAATATAGAAGAATGTGAAGAGGAATTCCTAAAATGTTCCAAGTCGATCCGCAAGATTGATAAACAAATGTTAAAAATCCGCAGAAAGATTGAAAATACTCAGTAAAGGAGACTCTTTCTTTGACACGTATATAAGGACATGATACACTGGGGAAGGAACAGAAACAGAAAGGCGGTTTATGAGTTATGAACACAGAGTGGTCATTAGAAGTATATTATAAAGGATATGAAGATCCGGCATTTGCAGAAGATTTTGAGCTTTTGCAGAAGAATGCACAGGCGCTGGAGACTGCATTGGGGCAGGCAAGAGAGCAGGATGATGTGCAGGGGCTTGTAACTGTACTGGAAGCAAAGGAAGCGTATGCCAAGGTGCTTTTCAAACTGAATGAGTACCTGGGACTTCGCAATTCAGTAGACACAACGGATGGTAAAACCCTGGATTATATCGGCAGACTGGATAAGATCAATGCATCTACAGCCAAGGCGCAGTCAGCCATGGATAAGTATATAGCAGGAGTAGCAGACCTTGAGGCATGTATCGCAGCGCATCCGCTCCTGACAGAGTATGCCTTTTTACTGAGAAATACGAAGAAAAAGGCAGTACATCTTTTCTCAGATGAGATGGAAGCCATGATTTCCAGGATGAATCTGTCCGGCGGCAATGCATGGAGCAGACTGTTTGACTATCTGACATCTACTTTGAAAGTGGATTATGATGGGGAACAGATTACTTTGCCGGCAGTCAGAAATCTTGCAAATGATCCGGACGGGGCAGTTCGTAAGAAGGCCTATGAGGCAGAGCTTGCTTCTTATGCAAAGATTGAGGGTTCCATTGCGTATGCACTTAACAATATCAAGAGTCAGGTGCGTATGCTGGCGCAGGAGAGAGGTTATGATTCAGCACTGACAATGACGTTAGACCAGTCTAACATGAAGCGTGAGACCCTGGATGCCATGTTTGGGGCTATGCAGGAATACTTGCCGGTATTCCACAAATATATGAGAGCCAAGGCAGAATATCTGGGATATCATAACGGCCTGCCATGGTTTGAGATGCTGGCGCCTCTTGGCAGGAATGATAAGAAATATACGCTGGAAGAGGCAAAGCAGTGCCTGTTAGACAGCTTTGGACAGTTCTCCAAGGATATGGCAGACATGATGGAGCGTGCATTTGATGAGGAATGGATTGACTTTTATCCAAGAGAAGGTAAAGTTGGCGGAGCTTTCTGTTGTGAAGTTTCCCATGCAGGACAGAGCAGAATCCTGACAAATTTCAATGGTTCTTTCGATGCAGTAGACACGCTGGCTCATGAGCTGGGACACGCATACCATGGCACACAGACATGCAGTCACAGAATTTTGAATCGTGATTATCCGATGCAGGTAGCAGAGACCGCATCTACTTTTAATGAGACACACATTACCTGCCTCGCGATTGCAAAAGCCACAGGAGAAGAGAAGCTGGCATTGCTGGATAATATCCTGATGAATACAACTCAGGTAATCTGCGATATTTATTCCAGATTCCTGTTTGAAGACAGTGTATTCAATGCATGTGAAGACAGATTCCTGATGCCGGAGGACTTGAAGGCTATGATGCTGGATGCCCAGAAAAAGGCATATGGAGATGGACTTGATCCTGAATATATGCACCCATATATGTGGGCATGCAAAGGACATTATTATTCAGAAGCATTGAGTTACTATAATTTCCCTTATGCATTTGGAGCTATGTTAGCCATGGGACTGTATTCCATGTATTTGAAGGAAGGAGAGGCGTTCCTGCCTAAATATAATAAGTTCCTTCATGCTACGACTGTAATGAGTGTGGAAGATACTGCAGCAGTTGTGGGAATAGATCTGACCAGTAAGGATTTCTGGAGAGAAAGTCTGAAGTCTTTTGCCGATATGATTGATGAATTTGTAGAACTTGCGTAACGGGATTGTTACAAGAATATAAGTACTGCGCAACTTTAAAATACAGTTGCGCAGTATTTTTGTATAACTTGTATGAAAAAGTGATTAAAATTACGTTTATCTGTCCATTGTTAATAAAAATGCACAATAGTATACTAAGAACATGAACAACCGATTGCACAATCAGGAGGAAAGGTTAAGGGTTAGTATATGAGAAGAAGAGACAGAAAACGTATCATCGCTTTGTCAATGGCAGCGGCATTGATGATGTCGCAGTTCGCAACGACTGGTGGCACTCATGTATATGCGCAGGAGGAGTCGGCGCAGAGTCAGGATGAGTATGGGACTGAAGCTGGGATTGAAGAAGCAGCAGAGGCAGAAGAAGGAGATGCCAAAGCAGTAGATTCTGTAGAGGAAGACAAAGAGCAGGAGAATTCCAAGGCTGAAGATGAAAGTTCGTCAGATTCCATGAAAGAAAATTCCACGACAGAAAATTCCACGACAGAGAAAACATCTGTGATAGAAGATACTTCATCAGAGACAAAGAAAACAACACAGGAAGAAGAGTCTACAGAATCAGAAGCATCGACTACAGAAGGAGACATTTCTACCGAAGAAACTACAGAAGAAGAAACCACAGAAGAAGAAACTACCGAAGATGAGACCACGGAGGAACTGACAGAAGTTGAAGAAATACGTGTTACAAGAGCAGTTTTCATTGATGACAGCATAGAGTATCGTGTTCATGAGCTGGATAATGGTGATTTTGAAGATGGAAATGCAGATAATTGGACGATTTCTTTTGCATCATGGGAGAATGGATCATCATGGGAAGTAAAAACTGATAAATGGATGACAAATAACAATTCACAGGTTCTGCATTTGTATAATGGAAACAGTGATACCAATGCGGTAAGTCTGACTTATGAAGTCGCAGATCTGGCAGAAGGAACATATTATGTCAGCATAGATGCAGATGGAGAAGCAAAGGACTGTGGACTGTCATTATCAGCATCAGACGCAGATGGAAATGTGCTTGGCAGTTCCGATTCTATTGAAACGCAAGGCTGGGATGCATGGAACAGTTATACAACAGGGAGCTTCACCTTTGACGGTGGCAATCTGACCATTACGTTATCAGGTGATCTTCCGGCAGGCTATTGGGGAGATGTGGATAACCTTGTATTGTATACAGATGCAGATGACGAAAACGAGGAAGATGACCCTGTAGAAGCAGATATCTATGTAGAGAAAATAGATAATCTGAATGCAGATTTCATAAAAGGTGTAGATGTATCTTCTTTATTAGCAAATGAGAAGAGTGGTGTCGTATATTATGATACAGAAGGCAACAAAGCAGATATCTTTAAAGTAATGGCAGATGCCGGTGTGAATTATGTCAGGCTCAGGGTATGGAATGATCCATATGATTCTGATGGAAATGGATATGGCGGCGGTAATAATGATGTAGCAAGTGCCATTACAATGGGAAAACGCGCTACAGAAGCCGGAATGAAAATTCTGATTGATTTCCATTATTCTGATTTCTGGGCAGATCCGGGTAAGCAGAAAGCACCTAAGGCATGGAGTGGCTGCAGCATTTCAGAAAAAGAAGCTGCCCTGTATGAATACACCAAAGAAAGTCTGGATGAAATCATCAAAGCAGGTGTTGATGTAGGTATGGTTCAGATTGGTAATGAGACGAATAACGGTATCTGCGGTGAGACTTCATGGGAGAATAAATGTAAGTTATTCAATGCAGGCAGTAAGGCTGTCAGAGAGATTGATGAGGATATCCTGGTAGCAGTGCATTTTACCAATCCGGAGAGAAGTGGCAACTATGCGAATATTGCCAAGCAGTTGGATAAATATGAAGTAGACTATGATGTATTTGCTTCTTCCTATTATATGTTCTGGCATGGAACTACCTCCAATCTGACCAGTGTATTGAAGAATATTGCAGATACATATCACAAGAAAGTCATGGTAGCAGAAACATCCTATGCATATACAATGGAGGATGGTGACGGACATGGCAATACAATTGCCAAGGACAGTGATCTGGTAAGTGGATATGCAGCTTCCGTACAGGGACAGGCTAATGTCGTACGTGATGTTATGGCAGCAGTTGCAGATGTAGGAAGTGCAGGTATTGGCGCATTTTACTGGGAGCCGGCATGGATTCCCGTACAGGTATATGATGCAGATGCAGAGAATGCTTCTGAGATTTTAAAAGAGAACAAAGCAATCTGGGAGAAATATGGTTCTGGATGGGCAAGCAGTTATGCAGGCGAATATGATGCAAATGATGCCGGTAAGTGGTATGGCGGCAGTGCGTGGGATAATCAGGCAATGTTTGATTTTACAGGACATCCTCTTGCTTCCCTGAACGTATTCAAATATGTAGGAACAGGTGCAAAAGCAGCTTTGGCTGTAGATAGTGTAGACAATACAGAATTGACAGTAAATCTGGGAGAAAAGATAGAACTTCCTCAAAAGACAACCGTACATTTTAATGACAATACAACCAGTGAAAGAACTGTTACCTGGAACCAGGAACAGATAAAGGCATTGGCAGAGGCTGGAAGCGGCACTTATAAAGTGAATGGTACTGTAGAAGTATTGGAGCAGACCTACAATGTAACCTGTAAAGTTGTAATCAAAGCCAAGAATTATGTAAACAACTACAGCTTTGAAGACAGCGACAGAAGTATGTGGGAAATAGAAGATACCAATTCAGATGCTGATTATCAGAAAAATGCAAGCGATGCCCTGACAGGTGATTATGCATTGCATTTCTGGAGCGCAAAAAACATTGAATTCACAGTATCGCAGACAATCAGCGGACTAGAAGCAGGCGAATATGCATTCAGTGCCAATATTCAGGGCGGAGATGCTTCTACACAGGATATGTATATCTTTGTGACCATTGGAAACAAGACTTATAAGCAGTCCATGTCTGTATCAGGATGGTGTGAATGGGATACACCAGAGATTACAGGAATTACAGTAAAAGACGGACAGGATGTAACAGTTGGTGCTTATGTATCTGCCTGCGCAAAAGCCTGGGGAACACTGGATGATTTTGTCCTGAGCAGGACCGGCGATATCGAAGAGCCTGAAACTGAGGAGACAGAATCCACAGAAGAACCTGAAACTAAGGAGACAGAATCCACAGAAGAACCTGAAACTAAGGAGACAGAGTCTACAGAAGAACCTGAGACTGAGGAAACAGAAACCTCCAAGGAACAGGAGAGCAGTACTACAACTTCAGGAAACACTATACAGATTCAGCCACAGAACGTTCCTCTTGCAGAGCAGGTAACTGAGAATGGCATAGCTTATGCAGATGTACTTATGCAGGCTGAAGGTGCAAGGCTGAGGCTGGAAGTATTGCAGAAGTATCGTGGAAGAAATATTTATCTGATGGCACATCTTGGAAACGGAGTCGGATATAGTATTTCCATGGCAGACACAGATATATCAGAAGAACTGGATCTCAGCTCCGATATGAGTGAAGTGAACGACTTTGCAGAGGGCTTTACTACTTATCAGCTGACAGCACTTCATAGCGTGAAGCTGCCTTATGCGATTGGTATTCATATGAATCTTGGTACAGAGTATACAGGCTGTGCAGCCTATATCTTTACAAAAGACTCAACAACAGGAACATACACATTAAACAGTACAACAATTGTCAATGAAATCGGTAATGTCATGTTGTACAATAATCAGATTACAGATGTAATGGTACTGATTCAAAGATAAAGGAAATACAAAACAAGAACCCCATGGCGATTGCCACGGGGTTCTTGTTTATGATATCAATTGAGGATGATATCTGTTCTATAGACCAGCGTCAGAAACTGGTAATTACTATAATTAGTTAGCAGCTGCAGCTGTTGTAGCTTCCTCTGTAGTAGCTTCTTCTGTTGTAGCAGCTTCCTCTGTAGTAGTAGCTTCTTCTGTTGTTGCAGCTTCTGTAGTAGTAGCTTCTTCTGTTGTTGTAGCTTCTGTAGTAGCTTCTTCTGTTGTTGCAGCTTCTGTTGTAGCAGCTTCTGTAGTTGTAGCTTCTTCAACTACTACTGTAGTAGCTTCTGTAGCTGCTGTATCTTCTGCTGTAGAACCGCAAGCTGTAAGCATTGCTGCACCTAATGTAAGACTCATAATTGTTGCTAAAACTGTTTTCTTCATAATAATTTCTCCCTTATTAAACTTGTATATCGTTTATGTACAAACGCTATACCAAAATGTAATCAGATGAACTGATCAACACTGTTGTCGTTTACAAGTTCATTATTATACCCATTTTTCATGAAACGTCAATAGATATATTTAAATTTTATTCATTTTACATTAACTTTATATTTACAACACATTCATAATTTGTTCATAATTCGATATTATTTACTGAATTAAGTAGAAAATATTTGTGAAGTTGTACTAATACAAATTCAAATTGTGTCCAAATTTATGACAATTTACAGAAATTTACTTCCCGCATCTGGAAAAATTTGGAGTATCTCCTATCTTTTCCCACAAGCCCTCCTTTTTACTGTATAATAAAAAGGCACGCATCCTTCTCTGGCGGTTGGCTTTTGAAAACACGTCAAGGCTGTAAGGACTTCTAAGCACCTGCGAAAGAAATGCTTTTATTACAAGTCCTGCGCCTAAAACTCGCCTATGGCTCAAACAACGGCTCGGACTTGCCAGCATTTCTTTTTTGCTGCTAAGAAGTACTAACAGCCATTCCTAAGGTTTTCAGAAGCCAACCGTCAGAGAGCGGATGCTGTCTAAAGCTTATTCAGCAAAATGGAAAAATTTCTATATACAGCCACAGCTCATGATAGTTCGGTGAATGCAGCTTAGGGAATGATGTTTAGTATTTCTTAGAACAAAGCACAAATGCTTGCAAGCCAGGCGCAACTGTCTGAGCCCAAAGGGCGAGTTTTGCGCCCGGCTTGTATGGTAAGCATTTGCGATGCAGTTCTTAGAAATTCTTACATCATGTACGTGGCAAAAGAACCGAACTACCATGCACTGTGGCGTACCTAGAAGAAAGGAATTTAAAATTGAAGAGATATTATATAGGTTTGGCGATATTTATTATGACAAGTGCAGTGGGGTGTGGGAATACAGCGGCGGCGCTTCCTGTAGAGAATTTCCCGGTGGAAGAGCAGACGCAGACAGCATCAGGGGAGAGAGAAGCAGTAATGGTTAGGAATAATACTTACGATACCCTGAATGTGGCAACTTATCTGACCAGGATTGGAGATACCTACTATCTTGCAGACTGCTATCACGATCAGATTCTGTACCATGATAATCTGACAGACCCGTTGACCTCCTGGCAGGTGCTGACAGATGAAGTACACTATGCACACACAATAGCCGGGGATGGGGATATTATACTGATTGATGATACGGAGAATAACAGGTTGTTGTCTTTTCACAGAGAAGAAGAGGGCTATACCAAGGGTACAGTCTTTGAGAACATTGGCATGAAGCCCCATTATGTGCAATATGATGCGCAGAACAAGCAGTTCCTGGCGTGGAGCTCCATAACAGGGGAAATGTTTTATCTGAAGAAAGATTACCAAAGCCAGGAATTATATATAGAAAAGACATTGCAGATACCGGAATTATATGGGGTATATGTCAGATCCTTTACCATTATGGGGGATGAGCTTCTTTTCGTGTCAGGACATAATAATCAGAAGATCATACGGGCTGACCTGGAGACTCTGACAGTAAAAGACAGCTATCCCGTACCGGCACAGATAGCCGGAATGGTACAGCTGACGAAGATACAAGACTATTACTATATTACAATATCCACAGATAATACAGAAAATCAGGATTATGCGACGATTATCAGAACGAAAAGTCTGGAAGATCTCAGTACAGGGGGCTATGAAGATGTGTATCAGCAGTTCGGAGTCAGCGGGGGGACGCCATATTATATTACCTGTATAGATGGAAGATATTATATGGCGCATCACCGCACGGCTCAGAATATCATTGCCTTTGATGTGACAGATAATGTGATCAGCAATGTGGAAGTCATATATTAGCGGTCATTGCTCCTGATAAAAGGCAACATGACATACAAGGGCAGCCCATAGAAAAGGGCATAGGCATAACGGAACTCTGTTGCAACCGGAGTAGCGATACATAAGGTAATGACCAGGACCATGGCAGGAATCATTAAAACGGCATTGGCATAGCGGGATTCACGAAGGCACATGCACAGACTGATCAGCAATGACCAGAACATACCGCCCATGCTCCACAGGAAACCAAACAGTGGAATCAGTTTCCAGAGCTTGAATAGGATTTCACGGATTTTAATGATAATACTACCTTTTAACAGAGGCTGCCAGGTAAGACCGAAGTTATTGGGATAGATACCGTCACTTAGTCCCACCTCATAATCGCCGGCAGGATACCAGAAACCATGAGTCTGTGCGACATAGGCATCAAAATAAGCCGGTATATGGGACAGGCCTATAGAGAACCACAGTGAAAGGAATTCTCCTTTATGGGAATCCAGATACGTACCGCTGGTAGAACGAATCAGATTCTTGATTGGATCTGATACATCCGGCTGATACAGACTGCTTACCTGCTCCAGATCCATATAGTGTGACAGGGTCTCTCGCTGCTCATCTGTAAGGGATTCACCCCGTGCAACGACACAGGCAAGCTGCTGGACAGGAATAGAGACAGATTCTGCAAAATCAGCCTGTTTAATCTCATATACATTCATGCATGGGTATTTTACAAATAAAACCAGGGCAAGAATGATAAGATGAACAGGAATCATAACCTTCCATCTGTCGCGGAAGACGAAGAGGACAAAAGGCAGAGTAACCAGGAAGATATACCAGCCGTTTGTACGCAGCAGACACATCATAATACCGGATAAGAGATAGGGCAGCAGAATGGTAAAGTAATCTGCTGCTTTTAATCTGGATAATTTATCACATAACAGTAATCGCAGAAGAGAAGCAATTACCAGTGTCATACAGCCTGCAAAAGGGATATCCTTCCATATCGTGACAGCAAAGATACCATGATATGGCATAAGGGCATAGAAACAGATCGTAACAATGCAGACCGGCGTGATAATGTGAGCCTTTTGCAGCGTACGGACAACATATCCTGCGGTAAAAGCCATGAAGCACATCTGGAAAAAGGTGTAGAATCCCAATCCTACATAAGCATTTCCCGTTAATTGCATACCGATATGATAGAAGAAACCAATCAGCAGTGTGTGTATCACAGAGTGGTGGTTGGACAGCTCATAAGCACCAATGATCTGTGCATATTGATTAATACTGTCTGGTGTCATGACACCGGGATATTCATGCAGATAATAAGGAAGCCATGCCAGCAGGCAGGCACCAAAGGCAATATAGGGAAGCCAGGGCTGCGGATAGAGCATGGTATCAATTCTGAGCGGCGAGACATAGATCAGCAGGCACAGAACGGCATGGTAATAGATCAGTCCAAGTCCTGCGGCAGACAATATCAGTATAATGAGCCGGAAGAGAGTGCTGGCCATATCTCCATAAAGCGTGGAACCTGTGGCTGCCAATGTAAACAGGGTGAAAAGGGCAGCAAGAATGCCTGCGTACCATGGATCGGCGTCTTTCATCCTTGTTTTGAGCGAAGAGGAGGAAAGCTTTCTATATATATAGAAGAAAACGGCAAATATAAGAAGAGACATCGGATCAGTTGTATTTATCTGCGTCAGACGCATTAAGGCAAACAGCGACAGAAAACTTTTGCATGTGATATCTAACAGGTTCATATGAGATACCTCCTAACAGTTAATAGTATGTTCCATTTTCATCATAAAATGAATTTATACGTGCGTCAAGCAATACGGGATGGGTGGCTTGCATAAATAGGAAAAGTCTGATATTATCAGAAACGAAAGACTGGAATTTATGTGCAGAACAATACTGCAGAAAAGAGGAGTATATGAGTTGGGAGAATAAGGTACGTAAGGTTGTTCCCTATGTAGCAGGAGAGCAGCCACAGAATCAGAATGTAATCAAGTTAAATACCAATGAATGCCCATATCCACCGGCACCGGGTGTAGAAGAAGTACTTCATCATTTTGATGGCAATGTATTACGTAAATATCCGGACCCGGATGTGACTTTGCTTAGAAATGCCCTGGCAAAGAGATACCAGGTAGCACCGGAACAGGTCTTTGTCGGAGTAGGCTCGGATGATGTACTTGCAATGGCTTTTCTTACGTTCTTCCATTCAGACAAGCCGGTACTCTTCCCTGATATTACATATTCTTTCTATGACGTATGGGCAGATTTATACAGAATCCCATATGAGTGTCAGCCGTTGGATGAGAATTTCAACTGGAAGAAAGAAGATTACCTGAAGGAAAATGGCGGTATTGTGCTGGCTAATCCCAATGCACCTACAGGAATCGCAGTGCCTGCAGCACAGATAGAAGAAGTGATTGCAGCCAATCAGGACAGCGTTGTGATCGTGGATGAGGCATATGTAGACTTTGGAGCAGAAAGCTGCGTGCCATTGGTTGATAAGTATGAGAATCTGCTGGTTACACAGACTTTTTCCAAATCCCGCTCTCTGGCAGGCATGAGAATCGGATTTGCCATTGGCAGTAAAAAGCTCATAAAATACTTAAATGATGCCAAATTCTCCTTTAATTCCTATACCATGAATGCGCCTACGATAGCAGCAGGTGTAGCTTCTGTGGAGGATGAGGCGTATTTCCAAAAGACGGTTGCCAGAGTCGTAGCGACTAGAGAGGCTGCCAAGAAAGAATTGACAAGACTGGGATTTACTTTCCCTGATTCCAGAACGAATTTTATTTTCGCAGCACATAAAGATATACCTGGAGAAGAGATCTTCCAGGCATTACGCGAACATGACATTTATGTAAGACACTGGAACAAGCCAAGAATCGCAGACAGTCTGCGTATTTCTATTGGAACGGATGAAGAGATGCACCAAATGATTGCATTTTTAGAGGATTATTTAGAAAGAACTAAAGTGAAGGAATTTATCATTAATATTTTAAAAGGTATGGTAATCGGTCTTGCCAATATCATCCCCGGTGTCAGCGGTGGCACAATGATGGTATCCATGGGAATCTATGATAGACTGATTCTGTTATTGACTCATTTTGTAAAGAAATTCAAGGAAGCAATGAAGCTTCTCATCCCTATTGTAATCGGTATGTTACTGGCAATTGCCCTGTTATCCAAGGTCATTACCAAGATGTTTGATGCCATCCCTTTGCAGACAACGCTGCTTTTTGTAGGTATGATCATCGGCGGACTTCCTGTAATCTTCAAGAAAGTAAAGGGTAAGAAAGTCGGCGTTGCACAGATTATCGGTTTTGCAGTGTTCTTTGTACTGGTAATCGGATTATCTCTGATAGGTGAGGATGACAGCAGAACAGCAGATGTATCTTTGAACTTCATGAACATTCTGAAGCTGTTCCTTGCTGGCGCGCTTGCAGCAGGTACTATGGTTATTCCCGGTGTCAGCGGGTCCATGGTCATGATGATCATTGGATATTACACCGTTATCATCGGTACGATCAGCGGATTGATTGACGCCCTGCATCCATTTGATATGGCAGGTATTCTGGCAGCATGTGGTGTATTGGTTCCTTTTGGTATCGGCGTTCTGGTTGGTATCGTAGTGATTGCCAAGCTGATTGAATTTGTGTTAAAGAAATACAGCCAGACAGCATACTGGTCTATCATCGGTCTGATCGTTGCGTCACCCTTTGCCATTCTGATCATGATGGGCAGCGTAACAATTAATGTAGTAAATATCCTGACAGGTATTATTATGTTGGCAATAGGATTCCTCATTGCAATGAAGCTTGGCGGGGAGTAGGAAGGTGTGATGTAACATGGAGGCATATACAGATTTTGCCAGTGTGTATGATGAATTGATGGATAACACACCCTATGAACGGTGGTGTGATAATATTGTTAAAGTACTGGGAGAGTATGGGATCAGGGATGGCCTGGTGCTGGACATGGGCTGCGGTACGGGCAGTCTGACGGAGCTTCTTGCAGCAAAAGGCTATGATATGATCGGCGTGGATTATTCCGAGGAAATGTTGAATATAGCCTTTCAGAAGAGAGAAAAGTCAGGACATGACATTCTGTATCTGAATCAGGATATGAGAGAATTCGAGCTGTATGGAACAGTGCGTGCTATTGTAAGCATCTGCGATTCCATCAATTATCTGTTAGAGGATGAGGATGTTGTTACCTGCTTTAAGCTGGTGAACAATTATCTAGACCCGAAGGGCATCTTTTTCTTTGATTTTAATACGAATTATAAATATGAGACTGTCATTGGAGACAGAGTCATTGCTGAGACAAGAGACGATTGCAGCTTCATTTGGGAGAATTTCTATGATCCGGAAGAGATGATGAATGAGTATGACCTTACTGTTTTTGTAAGGGAAAATGAGGAAGAACCTGATACCTTCCGCAGATTCCAGGAGACACATTTCCAGAGAGGCTATACATTGGAAGAGATGCGTGGATTTATTGAAGAAGCAGGACTGGTATTTTTGAAAGCTTATGATGCAGACACGCTGGAAGAAGTGACACCGCAAAGCCAGCGTATCTATTGTGTGGCGCAAGAGAGTATGAAATGAGGATTAAGATGTCAGATTATATAGTAAGAGCAACAGCTGCTAATGCACAGATTCGTGCTTTTGCGGCGACAACGAGAGAAATGGTAGAGAAGGGACGTCAGGTTCATGAGACAAGTCCGGTTATGACTGCGGCACTGGGAAGATTGCTGACTGCCGGTGCAATGATGGGCAGCATGTTAAAGGGTGAGCAAGATGTTCTCACATTGCAGATACGTGGTGATGGTCCGGCGAAGGGCATTACAGTGACAGCAGATTCTGCAGCAAATGTAAAAGGATATGTGGTAGAGCCACAGGTCATGCTTCCTCCAAATGAGAAAGGTAAGCTGGATGTAGGCGGAGCTATCGGCAGAGGATATCTTAGTGTGATCAAAGATATGGGGTTAAAAGAGCCTTATACTGGGCAGACTGAATTACAGACAGGTGAGATTGCAGAAGATTTGACTTACTATTTTGCAACTTCCGAACAGGTTCCTTCCGCAGTAGGTCTGGGAGTACTGATGGAAAAGGACAATACCGTGAAGCAGGCGGGTGGATTCATCATTCAGCTGATGCCTTTTGCAGAGGAAGAGGTAATTGAGAAGCTGGAGAAGAATCTGGCGCAGGTATCCGGCGTAACGAAGCTGTTAGACGAAGGCAGGACACCGGAGCAGATTCTGGAAGTGCTTCTTGGCGATATGGACCTGGAGATTCAGGATACGATTCCAACACAGTACTATTGCAATTGCAGCAAGGAACGTGTGGAGAAGGCAATCGTCAGCATCGGACGTAAGGAAATCAATGATATGATCCAGGATGGCAAGCCTATCGAAGTAAAATGCCATTTCTGCAATACCGCTTATGAATTCAGCATTGAGGATCTCAAACAGATCATCAAGCGTTCAAAATAAGGGAAGGGTAGTGTGAAAAAACCATATATGGTAGTTTTTTCACACACGAGATTTGTGTCTGCG
>OGFZ01001047.1_pt1 | contig 13340 bp, 10 predicted proteins | sample 1571081 | NCBI WGS metagenome assembly OGFZ01 (sample SAMEA2582039, study PRJEB24529) | metagenome | biome: Human gut stool | place: China | collected 2011
TGTAGAAAAGAGGTCTTTACTATGTCTGATACGCATCAGTTAAAACGGGGCCTTAAGAACCGGCACGTACAGTTGCTCGCCATCGGCGGTGCCATCGGTACAGGCTTGTTCTTAGGCTCCGGCCGTGCCATTCACTTGGCAGGTCCATCCATTATTTTCGCCTACCTTATTACAGGTATTATCTGCTTCTTCATCATGAGAGCATTAGGCGAATTATTATTGTCTAACTTGAACCACCACTCTTTTATCGATTTCGTAGAAGATTATTTAGGTGATCGAGCAGCCTTTATCACAGGATGGACATACTGGTTCTGTTGGCTTTCACTAGCCATGGCCGATTTAACAGCCGTAGGCCTCTATATGCAGTTCTGGATACCGTGGCTGCCTCAATGGATACCCGCCCTTGTCGTCTTAGTGGCATTGCTATTAATGAACTTAACAGCCGTAAAGTACTTCGGTGAAATGGAGTTCTGGTTTGCCTTGATTAAGGTAATTGCCATCATCTCCCTCATTATCATCGGTATCATCATGATTGTCACAGGTTTTACTACAGATGCAGGCGTTGCCGCCTTTAGTAATATGTGGAATTATGGGGGCTGGTTCCCGAACGGAACGATGGGCTTTATCTTATCATTCCAAATGGTTGTTTTCGCTTTCACAGGTATCGAGCTCGTAGGTTTAACAGCTGGTGAAACAGAGGATCCTGAAAAGGTTATCCCTATGGCGATTAACAACATTCCATTACGCATTATTTTGTTCTATGTGGGCTCTTTGGCTATCATCATGAGCATTTATCCTTGGACAGCCGTCAACCCATCTGCTAGCCCATTTGTGGCCGTATTTACAGCAGTTGGTATTGCAGCCGCTGCAGGCATCGTAAACTTTGTAGTTCTTACATCTGCTGCATCTGCAACAAACTCTGGTATCTTTAGTACAGGCCGTATGATTTACGCCCTTGCTAAACGCGGTCATGCGCCAAGCTCTATGCGCCGCTTAACACACAGCAGTGTACCATACCAAGCAACCATTTTCTCTGCTGCAGTACTATTAATTACAGTTGTACTCAACTATGTAATGCCAGAAGCAGTATTCGTTATGATTACATCTATCTCTACATTCTGCTTCATCTTTATTTGGGCAATGATGGTTATTTGTCACCTTAAATATCGCAAGAAAAACCCTGAATTAGCGGCACAATCTAAATTCAAAATGCCTCTATTCCCAGTGATGAATTACATCATCCTTGCGTTCTTTGTTTTCATTCTAGGTATTCTCGCCTTAAACGAAGACACTCGAATTGCCCTCTTGTTTACACCAATTTGGTTCGTAATTCTCTGGGCCTTCTACTCCATGCTTAACACAGATGATGAAGACGCTCTCAGTGAGGAACTTATCGAAATGGCTGGTGTAAAAGAAATTTACAAAAAACCTAAAAAAGAAGATTCTGACGATTACATAATCTAACACAAAAAGCCCGTGCTATGCACGGGCCTTTCTCTTACTTCATAGTAGGGAAGTTTTGTTGTTCATACTGTTGTTGATAAGCAGGTAGATTACTTGTATCTTCGCCATAATTAAAGATCGTCTTAGTACGGTATCCGCCTTGGGTAATGATAAGATCAATGGAGGATGGTACCTCTTGACCATTTTGTTGTAAATGATTTACTAATTCTTGTAGAGCTTCAACTTGTCGCAACGAACCAGTCATATATTTACCTTTAGATAGGCCTGTATTTCTAATGACTTGGCCATTATATACTTGACCATTTTTATCTGTGTAATAGAAACGTACAGCTGATTTATCTCCTGTAGGTACAGCTTTAATATAGATGGTTTTCCAATTTTTCTTAACCATCACTCTTGTAGCATCTGCTAACTTGTTAGATAAACGTTGTGTTTCTTTATTTGTAGATTTAGATACACCATTGACTTGCTGAATTTCATCATTCATAGGCATATTAATAAGTGCCATACTAGGGTCTTGTTGTACCTTTTTCGCATCTGCAGGCTGAACCGCCAACACACCAACGGCCGCCATTACAGCTAATGTTGTAAGAGCAAATTTCTTCATTCTATCTCTCCTCATATAGGATTCCCTAAACAAATTATATTTTACACAATATATTATATTCACTTAGTGCATAAATTTCAAGTTAGTCTAACTTTGTAGAACTTGTATTCTTAATTACCTGATTCCAATGTTCAAATCTTTCAGTATTATAATTCATATCCATATATTTGATATTGAAGGAATCTATAGACTTCAAGTTATTATAAAACTCCATCTCATCTGTATTAGCATTCCAGAATAACATCATATTTTCATATATAGGTATACCATAATACTGTTCAGCTTTTAAAAATTCAAATGGTAAATTCATGTTAGGCTTCGCATAGTTAAGAGGACTAACAGTAAGCAAATAGGTATCGCCTGCCTTACCATTCATGTATAAATCTCTAGGAATTAAAGAGTCTGATATTACTTTATCCTTCTTTATACCATGTTTACTAACATTCTTATTTTGAACAGAAATCGAGTCTGTATTCACTATTTTGCTAGCAGATAAATCAGGACTTAAGATATATTTAGCGCTCCCATTAGAAGCTATAATTTTACCATCTATATAGTCTAGTGAAGCGGAGAATTTATCGAATTCATATCCAATAACATTAGAGCTTAAAGATGTATCATTAATCTTAAAAATTAATAGTGGATACAAATTCATATTTGAAATTGCAGCATTAGAACGTGCAAGCAGATATAATTCATCATTAACGATAAGAGAGTCGAAAATATAGCAGTTATATTCTGTCATAATAGGCAATACATTAACAACATAGGATTCAGAGTAATTGCTTGCATTTATAACTGTCACGGTTGCATTAGGATTACGATTAAGATCAACTGTAATATTTTTCTCTAGAATTACCCCTTGTTTCGACAAAATACGTGTCTCATTTCTCGTACCACTAAAGTGCAAAGCACACAAAACAAGAATAAGGAAAACAATAAAACTTACAATATAATGTTTCTTTATCCACCGTAACATAGAATCACCATCTCTCTTACTTATAGTATAGCTAAATCTATCAACTAGTAAAAGAAAAGGCTTCAACCATTTCTTAGCGAAATATTTTCGTCGATGATTGGTTAAAGCCTTTATTTATATTCTATTAGTTACTGAAGTCTGTATCTACAATAGCAAATTGTACATAGTCAGGGCAGCGTTTTTGCATTTCTGCTTTAATTTTTTCTAATGTACCATGTGGATCTTCTTCGTCAAAGTCAAAGATAATATCGTAGTAGATAACTTTCTTTTCTTCTTGTACGTAGAACGCATGTACTTGTACTACATGTGTATATAGACTTACAACTTGGTCGAGAGCTTGTCTTACTTCAAGCACTTCTAAACTTGGTTGGTTTTCAGCATATACGCCAACGGTCATAGCAATACCAAATTTTTTATAAAGATGAACAGCAATACCTTTTGTCAAAGGATGAATATCAGCCATAGTCATCGTATCTGGTACGGTAATATGTACAGAGCCAATTGTTTCACCAGGTCCGTAGCTATTCAAAACCAAGTCATATACACCACCCACATTTGGATGTTGAGCGATGGTTTCTTTAATATCACGGATTAAGTTATCATCTGCACGAACACCAAGCAAGTGATTATACATTTCTTTTAAAATGTCATAAGCAGCTTTCAAAATCAAAACAGAGATCACTGCACCAACATAACCTTGAATATCAAAGTTAAAGAAGAATACTAAGCCTGCAGATACTAATGTAGCAAAGGTAATCACCGCATCAAAGAGGGCATCTATACCAGACGCTACGAGCGCATCAGATTTGTATTTCTCGCCTTGTGCCTTGATATAGCGGCCCATCACAACTTTCACCACAATAGCAACGGCGATGATAACGAGGCTTGGAATATCAAAGGTAGATACCTCAGGGTGAAGAATTTTTTCAATAGATTCCTTGAGGGATCCAATGCCTGCACCAAGGATGATGAAAGCAATGGCCATGGTAGTCATATATTCGATACGACCATGACCAAATGGATGCTCCTTATCGGCACCCTTAGCTGCTAATTTTGTACCAACAATAGTCAATACAGAGGACAAAACGTCTGTTAAGTTGTTTACCGCATCAAGGATGATGGCGATAGAGTTAGATGCAAGGCCTACAATCATTTTAAAAATAACGAGAACGACGTTACCTATAATACCTTTTATACTAGCAAGCGTAATCCCCCGATTACGTGCTGCACTATTTTCTTGCAAAATCATATTAAACTACACCTCTTACATTCAATTCACTAAGCTATAAATCGAAGCCTATCGATTTATTTACATTTCTATTATAGCTTATCGATTATCATTTGTCATTATATTTTTTGAAAAATTTTTATAAAATCATTGCAATTACTGAATTATCAATAATTCTCAATTCTCAATTAGAATGTTTGATGTATTGTGACTTCACAATATATAGGACAGATTTATTGTTAACAATTATGTAATCAGATCAAATTACGCGGTAACCGTAATACGCTCCCCTGTGCGCATGTGTGTAAATACTACCTTCTGAGCACGCAATTGGAACGGCTGCCCCGTTGGTTGTGCCCCATATAAGGTATCCCCTACGAGAGGGTGCCCTATATAGCTAAAAGCCACACGAATTTGATGTGTTTTTCCGGTGTACAAACGGACTAGAACCTCTGTATATCCACATTTTGATGAGTTATGCACAGATTTGTCCACATTTGCACTATGTTTATCCACATTTTGTAATTCTATATCCACATTTTCTTGGTTCATATCCACAGAATTTTTGGACTTATTCACAGAGTTATCCACAGGTTGTGAAGAATGTCTACATAGGACGGAATAATCTGTGCGTGTTTCTTTTCCTTTAGGATTTACTTCATAATGAATCCCATCAGCACTGCGCTCCATAGGCAATACTAAAGAGTCTTCATCAGCTTCTACAATACCTTCTACAACAGCCATATACCACTTCTCAAAGGTATTATCATCCATTTGCTGTTGATACAGACTTTGGGCTAAACCGCTTTTAACAATCACGATGCAGCCTGTTGTATCTCTATCTAAGCGATTCAAGAAACGAACTTTGCGCTTAATACCATTTTCTTTAAAGTAGTACGCCACGCCATTAGCAAGGGAGACTTGGTCTTTAGAGTTTACTGTCACACCAGCAGGCTTATCCACAATAAGGAGATCATCATCTTCATATAGGATATGTAGGTCCATCTCAATTGGTTCGTGATCTATTTTTTCCTTCGCCATAGCAATCCAAATCTCATCACCTTCGGAGATAACATCCTTTGGCGTCGCCTTATGACCGTTGATGTGGATTAGTTTTTCCTCAAATAACTTAACTAAGGACTTACGAGGATATCGAGTATCTAGTACCGCACCAAGTGTAACCTCAGTTTTTTCACGACGTGCAGCCTCTACATCTGCGGCAGTGACAGTCCACAAAATATCGTCTGGACGATGTGTTTTTCGGGCCATTAGTATCTCCTTTCTACGAGCTCAGGGTCTCGTGGCATGTAGTTCAGTAGCGAGCTTGGTTGAACAGCTCGGCCACGTATATTCGTTTGTTCAAAAGTAATAGTCAGCTCTTGTTTAGGTCGTGTAATAGCCACATAGAACAATCTCTTTTCTTCGTCTTCACGACCTTCTGCGATAGCAAAAGGACTAGGGAAGGTTCCTTCATTGAGGCCTGCCAAGAATACATGGTCAAACTCGCTACCTTTGGCTTGGTGGATGGTAATAATTGGAATGCGATCTTCATTGCGTACCTGTTGGGCAGGCTCACCGGCTGTAAGGGCCGCCATCTGCAAGATTTGATTTAATCGAGCTAACCCGGCTGGGCCTTCATAGGCTGCATCTAGTTTTTCCATGATGCGATATAGATCCCGTATATGCTCTACCTTTGCCGCTTCCCCATGGGATTTATAGTATTCTAGAACCCCCATTTGGTTCATAATGTACGCCAATAGCTTCGTTGGCAATTCCGTATATGCCTTCCTACGTAACGTTGCCATTTGGGACGCAATGTTAGTGAAAGCCGCTTTATACTTATTGATTGCCACCATACGACCAGTCGTTGTAGGCACGATATTTTCTTTTACTGCATAGATTAAAAGCTGTGCAGTGGCCAAAATATCGTCCATCGCATTATGCGTAGGCTCATGATTGATAGGAAACTCAGAGGCTAAGAAGCCCAGTTTATGATTAGGTAAATTAGGATAGAAGCGACGATAGATGTCCAGTGTATCGTAAATAGCCTTAAATTCAGGGTTACCTAAGTTATGGCGTGCCAATTCATTAGTAAAAATGGTCACGTCATAATTTACATTGTGGCCTACAATAATAGCATTCTTGGAGAACTCCTTAAAGGCTTGTAACACGATAGCTGGCTCTTCGCCGTGTCCTTGTAAATACGCGTCGGAGAAGCCGTGTACTTCTTCGGATTGCCCTACAGGTACGCCTGGATTGATAAAGCGTTCAAAGGTCTCTAGAACCTGCCCATTTTCATCGATACGAATGGCTGCAATTTGAATGATACGATCCTGGGACGTATCGGTGCCCGTACTTTCTACGTCGTACACCACGACCTCATGATTTTCTAAGCCACTGACGAGCTTGGCATAAGGCTCGGCTTCAAAGATAGGCATATCCATAAAGTCCGTCAATTTTAAGCCTACTTGACGCGTCTCAGGGCTTTCAATAGCGGCGATACGAGCGTCACCAATACCCGCAACATAGCGTTTAATAATGCGCTTAGCACTGACAGAGTCGTTCGGGTTCATGAGCAATTTGAAATAGGCCATAACGTCTTTGATTTCTTGACGTCTAAAGAATTTAAACTCGTCAATAATCATAAAGTGACGGCGTTCGTCTTCAGGCTTTTCATTGTTGAGGCGTTCAAAGGAGTCGCTCAGCCGTTGTGCTTTTTTATTATCCCGCACTAAAACGCCAATATTGGCATCCTTTGGCAAGGCGCAGATAGCTTCGTAAATATAGCGGCCCTCTAAATAACTGTTTTTACAGCCTTTAATGAGAACAGGCTTGCCCTTTCTTTCACTATTGGCGCGAGGCAATTCAGTATAGATAGAGCCTACGAGATCAGGGAACATATTCTGCAATGTTTTGAAAGCCATCGTAAAGAGCGTCCAATTAGATCGGTAATTTTCGTAAAAAATGATTTTTAAAGGCTTAAAGTCCGCATCAAACTGCTTGAGCAAACGGAATGGATCAGAGCCCCTCCATTCGTATATGGTTTGGAAATAGTCACCACATAATAGGACGTGATTACCTTCCCACAGCATTTCAAGTACCTTGTACTCTAGTACGCCTGTATCTTGCATTTCATCTACAGAGATATAGCTATAACGACTGCGCCAACGCTCCCGAACTACAGGATCCTGAAATAGGCGATGAACACCACAGATAAGATCCGTAAAATCTAGACCATGTACGGAGGCTAAGCTTTCATCATAGGCAGCAATCCATTCGTGACCATGGTTCAAGAAGTCATGAAGTTCACTGTAGAGCACATTGCCAAAGCTAGAAAATTGTTGCTCAATAGCAGGACACTGTTCCTTTTGCAAACGATCAATAGTCCGTTTATAATCGCCTACGAGATCATCAGAATAGAACCCATATAAGGAGCGATATTCTTTTACCATGCCGATGATGTTGGCAAAGGACATTTCTCGCAATTTACCTGGACGATACGGTTCAGACAATTCCTTGCAATCCTCTTCATCAAAGATAGTTACATCCGTATACAAGGTTTCATTGCGCTTCCCCTCTTGTTGGAGCACGAAAAAGCAAAAGCTGTGGAATGTACTAACCTCCACAGCCTTTGCAGGACTGCCTACGAGCGATTGAATGCGGTCTTTCATCTCGTTTGCCGCCTTGTTCGTAAAGGTCATACACAAGATATTCTCCGCCTTCGCATAGCCGCCCTCGATGAGGTGAGCCACTCGATAAGCAAGTGTATTCGTTTTTCCCGTCCCAGCGGACGCTAACAAGAGGATATTCTGTTCAACTTCATCAATAACGCGTTGTTGTTCACGATTGATAAGCATGAGGTCCTCCTATTTTAAAAAGCCGTACCATCCGGCAGCAATGAGCATTGGAATAGGGCCTAGAATTGCTGTTAAAGCCCATACGCCCAAACCAATATCCATAGGAATATTGAGGATATGAACGCATACTAAATACGTCAAAATACCAGTTACTGCATTCATAGCCACTCGTTTAATGGTGAAAAATGCTACTTTGAAAGCAATGTAGGCTACAGCAACGGATACAACCGCCGAAATAATCGGTGATGCTAATAAAGCTCCCATATTATCCTTTCATTTCTTGACGGTTCACTACGGCACCGCCTAATGTTAATTCATCGGCATATTCGATATCGCCACCCACAGGAACACCGCGGGCAATACGCGTTACCTTAATGCCACTTGGGCTTAACAAGCGCGCCAAATAGAGAGCTGTCGCTTCCCCTTCTACGTCTGGGTCAGTAGCGAGAATAACCTCTTGTACGACACCATCACGAAGGCGGGCAATCAATTCTTTTACGCGAATATCGTCAGCACCGATGCCCTCCATAGGGGACAAAGCGCCTTCCAACACGTGATATAAGCCCTTATAATCACCACTGCGCTCGATAGCAATCACATCGCGAGATGTTTCAACGACCATAATCGTCGTTTGATCGCGGTTTGGATTGCTACAGAATTCGCATGGATCTTGAGCTGATAAGTTAAAGCAAATAGAACAGTGACGCGTAGCCCCCTTCGCTTCTACGATGGTTTCCACGAGACGGTCTACCTCTTCCTTCGGCATTTCTACCAAATGATAGGCCAAGCGTCTAGCCGACTTGGAGCCGATACCCGGTAAGCGGCGCAGCTGCTCTACGAGCCGTTCTAAAGCGTTTGTCATTTAGAATAAACCTGTTGGCAAGTTAAGACCACCAGTGACTTTGCCCATTTCTTGAGCCAAGAGGTCGTCTACTTTTTTGCTAGCTTCGTTTACAGCAGCCATTACTAAATCTTCTAACATTTCTACGTCTTCAGGATCAACTGCAGTTGGGTTCAATTTCAAAGACTCGATGATTTTTTCACCGTTCATTACAACTGTTACAGCACCGCCACCAACGGAAGCCTCTACTGTACGAGTTTTTAATTCTTCTTGCATTTTCTTCATATCTGCTTGCATTTTTTGAACTTTTTTCATCATGCCAGCCATATTGCCCATACCTTTACCAAACATTGTAATTCCTCCTTTTAGGATCTACGTCCTATACTCATATTCTAATTGATTTATTCTTCGATGACCTCGACGATGATGTCGTGGTCTTCAGATAGTTTTTCTAATGTTTCTGCCAAGAGAGGATTGTTTCGCTCCTCTTCCGTCATATGTTCGGGATCCCATGCGTATTCACGAGCTACCGTCACGCTATCGATAGGCGCAACTTCAATAGGTGCTTGTGAAAGCATAGTATGATCATCACTTTGATAAGGGGTTCCCTGTTGCTGTTCGCCCCCATTAGACTTTGGGACAGCTTCTACCTCAATATGTGCACCGCTATCCATAGGGCGTTCTAAGACTTCCCCATCATCGCTAATAACAGTGACACTATCTAATGGATGTGGTGGTATATCATCTAAAGATGATACGTAAGATTCCTCCATATCCTCTACAGGCACATCATCAAAGGAATGAACCGGAATATCATCACCTTCCATAGAACCTGCTAGAGACTCGATAGGGATTTCTCCATCTGGAACTGGTACAGACGGACTGCCATCAAAGGATGTAATCGGTACATCTCCACCAGATGTTTGCCCTTCTGTTGTAGCTATATTCGCACTATCACTAACGGCAGCACTTGCAACAGCACCGCCAGTCTTTTTCGCTAAGAAGGCCAAAGCCGCCGCCTTTGCTGCATCTACCACTGCAGAATCAGGTTTGCTAGATTGTTCTTCAGTGGTTGAACCGCCAACCTGTGCATTGCCTTGTTGGCCGTGAGAAGCTCTATTGCCTTGATTGCTATTGGCCCCTTGTGGACTATTCGCAGTCGGTGCGCTACCTTGTGGAGCAGATGGATTTGTTAAATCCATTTGCGTCGGCTGGCCACCAGAGGTCTTCTGTACGTCAACCATCGGTTCTGGTAGACGTTGCGGCGCTTTTACTTGGTGCTGCGTCGTACTGCCAGAGGCCTTTTTATAGTCTTTGTAAACTTGTGTAAGGGCATCAACGATTTCTACATGTACTGGATAGCCTAGCGTATAGGTGAAAGCATCTGCCGCTTCTGCCAAGTTTACTTCGTTGGTCATTACATTGAGATGCAATGTATTTTTGAAGGCCATAACCGCCTTGCTTTGGTCTACGTATACAAGTTGACCTTGTCCAATTACGGTAGAGGTCATATTGCGATTGCTGTCCTTCAAGTATTTAATGACATTGGACTGTACATTGCGATACTCTTGAGCCGACAAGATTTGATCACTAATAATAGCCTGTGTACTAATACCTTTTTTACCACGCCCTTTAGATGGATTGCTAGCAGGTCGTTGTGGCCCGCCCCCAGTACCTGGTGGTGGCGCCATCCCAACACCGCCCATCGGTGGAGGAGCCATGCCCACTCCATTCATAGGAGGTGGTGTGCTACCAGGCGCTCCTAGCGGTGGAGGCGTCATGCCTACATTCGTAGGTGGTGGTGTCATTCCTACGCCACTTGGAGGTGGTACTGTACCAACAGTAGCATTTTGTTCACTACTCATTGGAGTACTCTGTACAGTAGCAGTATGATCTACAGGAACAAAGCTATTGGCATAACCACCAGGCGGGCCAAAGGAATTAGCACCATAAGCAGGTGCAGTTGCCACAGTTGGGCCTCGTTGTTCTAATTGAGCCATGCGGTTCAATAAGTCGTTTCGTTCAGATCGTTCTGAAGACTCTAATGCATACACACGGTCTTCTAAGCTTTCATCAACAGAGCCTAATTTAGCACAAAGCACTAAAAGGCCCATTTCAATGATAGTTCGTGGATTATCCACTTGTTTTGCATCATTCATGATGGATTGCGCACTGCGCACATACTGGTTAAGCTCATTAAAATCGATGCTTTCAGCTTGAGCTAGGAATTCATCCTTAAAGGCATCGTATACCTTGAGCTCATCCGCATCAGGTGCTACCTTGCCAACAAGCAAGGCCCGCACGTGCTGAATGAGGGCTTCCATAATCTGCGTCGCATCACGACCTTCTGCTAAGGCATCGTGGATATAGGACAACAACTTAGGCCCATCACCATTACGCAACGCATCAAGGAAATGAATAATCCATTCTTTGCTAACAAGACCGATCAGTTCTTCTACTACTTGCGGCGTAATAGTACCTGTTGCCATACCGGCACATTGGTCTAAGATACTCAAGGCATCACGCAAACCGCCGTCTGCATGGACAGCGATAAGCTGCGCTGCTGCAGGATCTAAGCCAAAGCCTTCCTTTTCTGCTACATAGGATAAACGCTGTGCGATATCATCAGACGTAATGCGTCTAAAGGTATAACGCTGACAGCGAGATACGATAGTAACAGGCAATTTTTCAATTTCTGTGGTAGCGAAGATAAACATAACGTGAGCCGGTGGCTCTTCGATAGTTTTTAAAAGCGCATTCCACGCTTCGGTCGTAAGCATGTGGGCTTCGTCGATGATGAATACCTTTTTACGGCCTTCAACAGGCATGAATTTGACGCTTTCACGAAGGGCACGCACCTCATCGATACCACGGTTTGATGCGGCGTCAATTTCAAGAACATCCATGGACTGACCGCTCAAAATCGATTTACAAGCACTACACTCGTTACAAGGATGATCCGTTGGCCCATGCTCGCAGTTGATAGCGCGCGCGAAAATCTTGGCCATACTCGTCTTACCAGTCCCTCGCGGACCAGCAAACAAATACGCATGAGCTACCTTATCTTCACGGATAGCGCGCATCAACGTATCAGACACCTGATGCTGACCAACCACATCGGTAAACGTCTGCGGACGATACTTACGATATAATGCAATATATGCCATTGGAACACCCCCTTTTTCCGAAAATTACAATACTTTATTATACCATATTCACGGAAATCTGACTTCCTTAATAAAGTTCACGCATCCTAAATTAGACATAAAAAAAGCGGCCCCTCAGGCCGCCTTGCAATATTCGATCACGACAGCCCCCGGGTTCCCCGTGGCACATGAAGGTTACCGCTTAGTGCTGCTACCTCTCAGTCCTGACACGATTCACAGGCCCCCATTGCACGGGCCCGAGAACTGCCATGATCCAATATTGCAATACAAATATTATACATGAAAATGCCTCTATAGTCAAAGCTATAGAGGCATTTCATATGTCTTATCTAAAGGATATTCAGTTAGATTAGAAATTATTTTGCATATTTTTCTTTAAATGCAGCTAATTGAGCTTCTTCCAAGGATAAGCCTTGTTCTTTATAGCGTTCAATAGCAGCGTGCATTTCTTCATATGCTACAGGTACAACTTTTGTAAATCTGTTTACAAAGTTATTCCAGTTTTCAAGGATGTGACGGCCTTTAGTGGAATTAGTGTGCAATACGTGTTGTTCTACTAATTCTTTAATGCGTTTAAGGTCATCATTATTAGCAGGACGTAATTCTACGAGGCCTGTATTTACATAGCGTTCATCGCAATCGAGGATGTATGCATAGCCACCGGACATACCTGCTGCGAAGTTACGACCGATTTTACCAAGTACCAGAACTTCGCCACCAGTCATGTATTCACAACCATGGTCGCCTACGCCTTCAACAACAGCAGTGATACCACTGTTACGAACAGCGAAACGTTCACCAGCTACACCATTAATGTAGGCTGTACCAGATGTAGCACCATAGAAGGCAACGTTACCGATAAGGATGTTTTCGTCCGCTTCGAAAATGGATTTCTTAGGCGGATATACAGTGATTGTACCACCGGACAAGCCTTTACCGAGGTAATCGTTCGCATCACCTTCAAGTTCTAAAGTCATGCCTTTAGGAATGAAAGCACCGAAGGATTGGCCTGCAGAGCCTTCAAAGTTCAACTTGATTGTGTTATCTGGCAAGCCGCTTTCACCATAACGACGTGTCACCTCAGAACCAACCAAGGTACCTACAACACGGTTAATGTTGTTGATAGCCAATTTAGCGCGAATTGGTTTTTGGTCCTCAATGGCAGGACGGCACATACGCAAGAGCTTGGACATGTCC
>OGFZ01001055.1_pt1 | contig 13212 bp, 9 predicted proteins | sample 1571081 | NCBI WGS metagenome assembly OGFZ01 (sample SAMEA2582039, study PRJEB24529) | metagenome | biome: Human gut stool | place: China | collected 2011
GAAAGCTACTGCCTGCCAGATAAATGCGATCGGCTCCCTCATGAAAATTATCATACGTCATTTCATAACGTATCCATAATACCGACAGCGCAAAACAGGTAAAGCCGACTGCTAATCCGATAATACTAACAAGACTTTGTGTTTTATACTTTATCAGATTACGAAAGGCTACTTTCAGATAGTGTTTTATCATGATATTGTTATTTTATTATTCATTTTTGATAACTTCCGCAGGATTCTGTCGGGCGGCTTTCCATATGCGCCAGATGATGCAGAGTAAAATAATAACTGCCACTACAACGAAAATCCCTACATATACCCAACCGTTAATCGCAGTTTGTCTCACATACGTTTCAAGCCACTGCCTCATAACCACATATCCCATTGGGAAGGCTATAACAGCAGCAATAACCAGCAACAGCAGGTATTCACGGAAGAACATCTGCAAAATATGACGAATTTGCGCCCCGTTTACTTTACGTATGGCAATCTCCTTTTGACGTTGCTCACACGATAGAGTGACCAATGAAAAGATTCCGAATACGGAAATGAGTACACAGACCAATGACACAAAGCTCAATAGCTTCATCAGTGCATCTTCGGAACGAAGATATTTACCATATTCCTCCTCCTCGCTAAACAACCGTAAGTAAGCATTGGGGAATTCTTCTTTGTGGAGTTTTTCTATAGCTTCACGACATTCGTTCCAAGTCCCCTCTTTGAATTTAAAAAGGATACCGGCACGATTCAGGAGATATTCTTGTGCTTCGGGGCGTTGAAAGGCAATAAGTCCCGGCTTGCTTGTCGGAGAACGATAACTAAAGTTTTTCACCACTCCGACAACTTTGTATGTAATGTCCTGACGACTGTTGGTGTTATTGCCGAAAGTCTTTCCTAGAGCATGTTTCCATCCGAATTTCAGGCACGTACTTTCATCAACCACAACTTCATTCTGCTGGCTCTTTTCAGATATAAATTCACCTTCCAGTAATTTCAAATCATAAAACTTAAAGAATTCCTCCTTTGCCGGCATTATGCCAACAAGTAGTGTTTTTTCTGTCACCTTGGGCAGCCCATCCCAATTTGTTATTTCTGCATACATCATCGGACCGGTTGGAATAATTGGAAAGTACGCAGGAGGTAAAGTTTCTGTTACCATAGGGAGAGCTTTTATTTTCTCTGTCCATTGATGAATGTCTCCATTCCACAATGCCACATTAGCTACATTATGACGCTCCATACCTAAATCCGTATTTTTCAGGAAATGTAGTTGTTTCATGATGACAACCGTGCAGAAGATAAAGCTAAGGCCAACCATCAACTGTACGATAATACCTATTCTGCGGAATAAGTACGGACGGGCAGTAGTAACATTTCCTTTGATCGTTTCCTGCAATGTTCGACGACGAAAATAGGACAATGGCATCAGTGTAAACAGAAACGACAGGATAATTACTGCCAGAAGATATACCAAGATTTCTCCATAATATGAGCTGGGCTCTATCTGCGTAAAGTTCAGGAACCGGGACATACTCATCTCCACTAGCAGCAATCCGCTGAACAGAGCAATACATAAAAGCAGCAATAACTCAATGGCAAACTGTACAGACAAGGCTTTATTGCTTGCCCCATTCACCTTACGAAGTGCCATTTCACGGTTGCGCATACAAAGGCGACTGATAAAAAGCGTCAAATAATTGAATAACGAACAAATAATCACCAGTCCGCCTGCCAAGGAGAAATAGAATATATAACTGAAAGAGATAACAACATCTGCTTTATCTACATAATCCGAATAGCGCAAAGCTGACATCCGGGTAATCAACAGATCGGAAAGTCCGCTCTCTTTCTCAATATCGTTGATGCGAATGGTGCTCATTTTTGTTCGGAATGCGTCTATATCTGTTCTTTCGCGTACACGAATAAATAGCTGCTCATTCGAACTTCCCCACCGAGGAGAATGTCTTGCCGGAGCCAGTATATTATATGGAATATTGGAATGGTTCGACCATCCGCTCACGATTGCTCCTATTTTACATACGCGTCTGCCTACTTCCACTTCTTTCCCCAATGCATCCTCTTCTTTGCTGAAGAGCCGCTTTGCAAATTCTTTGGTGATAGCCACTTCCTGACCATCGCTTTTCAGGAAGTTGACAGTACCTTTCAATAATTGTATATCAAAAAAGTTCATGAAAACAGAATCTGCTGTAGCCATTACTACCTCCTGTTCATTATCTCCCATACGGAATTTCATATCCCGATATATGGAAGTGGAAGCAGTAGCTTCTATCTCCGGCATTTTCTCCTGTAAATAGTTTGCCAAAGGGTAAGGAGTAACATTGGATGTACTACCAGGGGAATCAGTATAATGCGCACGTACCATATAGATACGGTCGGCTCCGTTATGGAAAGTATCGTAAGTCATTTCATAACGAATCCATAAGACAGACAGCGCAAAACAAGTGAAACCAACAGCTAATCCAATGATACTGACAAGGCTCTGTGTCTTGTACTTTACCAAATTGCGAAAGGCTACTTTCAAATAGTGTTTAATCATGGTACTTTATGAATATATTACATACTGACTTCCGTTACTACCTGTCCGTCAAACAAATTAATGATACGGTCGGCATAACCGGCATCGTGCTGTGAATGTGTTACCATCACAATAGTGGTTCCTTCCTTATTTAGTTCACTCAATAGCCCCATCACTTCTTTACCGTTCTTTGAGTCCAGATTACCGGTAGGCTCATCGGCCAGGATCAACTTAGGATTGGCAACTACTGCACGGGCAATAGCAACACGCTGCTGCTGACCTCCGGAAAGTTGTTGCGGGAAGTGTTTGCTGCGATGTGTGATAGCCATTCGTTCCATAGCAGTCTCCACTCTCTTTTTACGTTCGGAAGCTGAGATACCCATGTAAAGCAAAGGCAATTCAATATTTTCATAAACATTCAATTCATCTATCAGATTGAAGCTTTGAAAGACAAAACCGATCACTCCTTTACGAAGGCTGGTACGCTGTGACTCTGTGTACTTGGAAACTTCTGTTCCATTGAGGTAATATTCCCCTCCTGTCGGATTGTCCAATAACCCAAGAATATTGAGCAATGTTGACTTTCCACAACCGGAAGGTCCCATAATGGCAACGAACTCTCCTTGTTTCACTTCGATACTTACGTTATTCAACGCCCAGGTTTCTACTTCTTCGGTCTTGAAAATCTTCTGTAAATTAATTGTCTTGATCATAATTGTATTATTTTTAAAATTATATAATAGTACTTGATGTTTTCATCTTTCATTGTCCTTTCAAAATAGTAGCCGGATTAATAGCAATAGCCTTTCTTACCTGATAAATCAAGGTTACTAATGAAATTAGTAAGACGATGATGGCTGCCAAAGCAAATAGCCACCAACTAATGTCGGTCCGGTAGGCATAGTTTTCCAGATAAACATTAATTCCCCAATAAGCTAAAGGGATAGCTATTACAAACGAAGCACCCAATATCAAAATGTACTGTCTTAAAAGTAAAGGCAGAATATCTTTCATCATAGCTCCATTCACTTTTCTAAGGGCAACTTCCCGATAACGTTGTTGGATATCGAACAATGAAAGTCCGAACAATCCCAATGAAGAAATCAAAATTCCCAGAAGTGCGAAAGAAGAATATATAATCGTAATTTGCCGGTCTTCCCGATACAAATTACTGATCTCATCTTGCACAAAAGCATACTCAAATGTTCCATCCATAGTTTCGTGATGAAGTTTATCCAAAAAGGCGATAGCTTCCTGTTGCTTGCCAGGAACGATGGCTGCCACGATAGGCACTTGATCGGAATAGGTTTTGCAATACATATACGCTATTGGTCCGATAGGTTTCGACAGGTGCCCGCAATAGAAATCTTCGATCACTCCAATGATTTGATAGGGCGAATTACTTTTCTGCGGCCATATCGGATTTTCTGTTTGAAGTTCAGCTTTGCTAAGAGTTTTAAATCCGAACAATGACATAGCTTTCCGGTTTAAAATCAATTTAGCATCTCCTTCCTGGTCTATACTATCATTCCATAAACGTCCTTCCAACAGTTTGAACCCGTAAAGTCTTGAAGTAGATTCTGTAGAAGGTATCAAAGCAACTGCTTTATAATCATTGTCCATTGGCTTTTTAAAATTAAAGCTGCTATTTTCAAGTTGGTATTCGTATGGAAGATAATTATATCCCCACGCAGTAAACAATGGAGAAGCATTCATTTGCTGATCTATCTGACTATAAGAAGTCTCTCTTCTACTCAAACTAGCTCTGAATTCCTCTTTAGTTGTAGGTGTTTTTCGATCGTAAATCTGGAACTCTGCTCTGATTATGTTATCCGTTGTATAGCCTGTCTCTGTATGCAACATTTCGTATAGCTGCCTGACAAAAAACAAAGACAAAACAATTAGTGTAAAGGTAATGACATACTGGACACTTAAATAGAGATATCGTACCACAGTGAGTTTATTTCCAATATATATACTTTGCAATGAACGGACGGGTGTAATATGTCGGTATCGTAAAAAAGGATAAATCACAGCAATCCCCGGTAACAAGAGAAGAAATAAGACAGATAACAGACCATCGAAGGCTATCTCTTTTTGTTGTGCCATTCCAAACTGTATTTCAATAAATCCTGTAGAGATTTCAATTAAAAACCAGGAAAGACATAATGCAATAGCTATGAGAAATAAATTCTCAATGTAGAGTTGTACGAACAAATGTATCGGAGTACTACCGAATATTTTCTTCAATCCGAACTCTTTTCCCCGCTTCAATAAAATCACAGTATAGAGGCTCATGAAGTTGAATATGCCGATTAACAACACAAGGATAGCAACTAAAGACAACCGCTGTAACTGTTTAGGACTTCCATGTAGTAACATATCATTGTATGAAACGACAGAAGAATCAAAATAGCTGTCATTTATAGATAGCAACTGATTTCGTATTTCTTTTTCAGTCCGGGGTTCTGTTTCGTATGCCGCATGACGTTGATTTATTGTGTTCAGATTTGCCCCCTGGCGGATAAGTACTACATTGACTGGAAAAGTAGCGACCCAGTCTTCTTGCAGTTTATCTGAAACCAAAAGATCAAAATGTATCGAACTTTTTCTATCTTGCATACTGATAACACCTGTCACAGTCAACGGATCACCTGTTGAATAAGTAATTTTCTCTCCGATAGGATTCCTGTCACCAAAAAGCTTATTGGCCAATATTTGCGTAATTATGACGTTTTGTGGATTATCATTTAAAGAAGCAATATTACCATAACGTACCGGAAATTTCATCACTTTCACAAAGTTGCTATCAGCAACAATGGTTTCTACATCGAAGCGTTCTTTGTCCAAGATAATCACATCCTTATTATACCATAAGACAGTAGAACTGCATTCTATATCCGGATCAGAGAAACCAGCTCCGGTAACAAAACGACTTCCGGGAGAACTTTTATCCTCCTGTATCTGAAAAGCTATTCTATCTCTATCCGGAATATAGCTGTCTACAGTAAGCTCCTGTTCCACATAACGGAATATAATAATGACACAAGCCATACTTAATGCCAATCCGATGATATTGATAATCGTATATATTTTAAACCTACATAAGGTCCGGATAGCTAACTGTATAATCTTCATAATATTGCGTGTTTTTATTTTAATATCAATTCCTCTGCATCGCCAAAGGTATCATATCCTGTCGTAATTACCCAATCTCCCGTCTGCAAACCTTCCGTAATTTCATACTGCTGCGGATTCTGCCGCCCAATACTTAATGGTACACGGATTGCTTTTGTCTTCGAAGCATTCACTTTGTAAATCCATTGTCCTCCTGTAGACTGATAGAAATTACCCCGTGGAATAATAAGCGCCCGTTCCGGCTGACCTAATTCAATCTGTACACGGAAGCTTTTGCCGACTCTGACATTATCGGGCATATCGCCGGTAAAGACAAGATCGACATCAAACATACGGTCTTTTACTTCAGGGACGACTTTCGTTATTTTCAGCGGATATTTCTTTCCCTGATAATTGACGGTAGCAGGCAGTCCGGTAGTGATCCTGTCAATGTAATATTCGCTTAGCGAAGTATGTATCTTATACTGATCGAGTACCTTTATTTCGGCAATGCTTTCGCCGGAAGAAACCTGCTGCCCCGGAGTAACCCTGACAAAGCTTAGTTGCCCTTTTATAGGAGCCGTCACCACCAGGTTATTCAATCGCTCATGAGTACGTTCATATTTCTTGCGCTCCCGTTCACGGTCATTGCGAATCAGTTCTTTACGAATCATCGTAACAGCCGAATCATGTCGCAGGCTTTCTTGTTGCAATGCCGCGTTTTTTAGTTTGTAGTTATATTCATCTTCGGCTACTTGTAGTTGAGCCTTACTCTTTACTCCCATCTGAAACTCTTCCCGATCAAGGGCAATGCTCTTTTTCAGTCGTTCCAGTTCATAATTATTCGTCAGAGCCTGCTGCTTCAGATTAAGACTTTTCTGTTCCATCTCAATCTCCTGTTCCTGATAGGTAATCATTTGCTTTTCCCATTCGTCACGCTGGTCTTCAATGCTGCGAAGCAGGTCTGGATTGGAAAGGACGATAATGGTATCCCCCTGATAGAGCAGACTCCCTTCCTCACCAACGATGCTTTCAACGCTTCCCGCTTCGCGGGTATTGATTTTGATAGTCAGTATAGGCTGAATCAGTCCCTCCACATCTACATATTCCATAAAATTATCCTCTTTCACTTCCGCTATCTGAATATTTTCGGCATCAATACGTAATTTTCGGGGGCCTAATGACAGAACAATTACATAAATCAGAAAGGCAGCAAACAAAAGTCCGCCTATCAGATAGTATCTGTATCGAATGTACCAAGGTTTCTTTTCTAATTTTATATCCATGACTTTATCAGGTATTTTATATTTTTATTTATTAAAGCTAAGTAAGTTGCTATTCTATAAGAAGATTGTAATCTTCTGTCAATAGCATATTCCGTTCAAAATCGTAAAGTGTCATACTTCGAAGTGTGTAATATAAGCTCCAATAATTGTACAAAGCCGATACGTAATTACGGCGGGCACTATCTTTCTCGGCAATGGAAGCATTCAGATCAAGGATAGTGGATTTTCCCAGTATATAAAGTTTGCGGGCAACTTCATTTCTTCGTTGAGCCGTTTCATCTGTACGGGCAGCGATATGTACCCGTTGTGTTTGCAGATTAAATTGTTTCACCAGTTTGCGGACATTCAATTCAAAATCCGTCCGATTTTGCTCCACTTGCGTATATACCAGATCACGATTGGAACGGGCTACCCGCACTTGTCCTTTCCCTCTTCCCCAATCTAAAATAGGAAGAGCGATACTCAGACTTACATATTGCTGGTCTAACAGATTTCGATAAGCATCCGGCAGCTTTTCGGCAGTCTGCGTCAGTCCGAAACGGAGATAAATATCCGCTTTCAGTCCCGCATTAGCACGGGCTCTTGCCACAGCACTCTCACTTTCCAGTTTTCTTCGTTTCATCGCCTGTATGTCCGGACTGTTTTCGTATGCCAATGCCAATGCTTCATCCAGATTGACACTGAAATCCGGTACTTGCGAGTTGATACGCACACGAAGTTCCCGATCTTCCTGAATGCCCAGATAAGAACGAAGTTCCTGCATGCAATTATCCATTTCTATACGGGCATTCATACGATTTGTTTCTTCGGTCAGACGATTCAATTCTAACTGCAGCATTTCATTCTCTGTGATCGTGCCTATATTGTAACGCCCCTGAGCGTAACGATAGAGCGTATCGGCATTTGCATAATTGAAAGAAGCAATATCGTAATTACTTTGAGCGGTGGCCAAAGCGAAGAATTTATTAATTGCATTGGCGGAAACAAGTTCCAGTGTTTCCACATAACTTTTCTTGGCTTCCTGATAGCGTACCGGTTCTATACGTTTATCCCACTTCAGACTATTATAACCAAAAAGCGACTGGCGATATCCTATCATGACAGGAGAAGTTTGCCATGAGTATTTATGTTCGCTGAACAAGTCCATGCGTTGCGCAGATGTTTCGAGAAAAAGAGAACCTCCGGTCCAGGGAATATTCTGCGACAGGTTCAAAGTCAGATCGGTATTCAACAGATTTTGCTCGACAAACTTAACGGAACCGTCCCCCATTGTAATCTTATTGATGGCACGATTCAGATTAGGATCGGATGACAAACTCAAAGATGGCAAATAGTTAGCCCGATAATATTTGTAGTTCCAGTAAGCGGAACGAAAGCTATGTCGTGCAGTTCGTGCATCGGGTGATTCCAGACGGGCTATTTTCACCACCTGCTCCAACGACATCTCCATTGTTTGATTTTGAGCAGCCAGCAGTTCAGTCGACAGGATTCCGAGTGTTATATAGAGTATTTTCAGATTCATTCTTAGGTTTATTTGTTATTTACTATTCAAAACCTGTGCCATTCTTATATTTCATTCTAATTCAGTTATTTACATTTACTACGCTGTTACAAGCAGCGTGCAAATACGCACAAATTTAGTGCGCAATCGCACATACAACACATGATTATTATCCATATCTTTGCCCTTGCATTAAAACTTTAGGATAAGTAACGAATCATATACCCCATACCCTATGGATGAAGTCAACAAACTAGGAAAGATACTCATTGTAGATGATAACGAAGATGTGCTCTTTGCCCTCAATCTACTACTCGAACCTTATACAGAAAAGATAAAGGTAGCTACCACTCCCGACCGGATTGAGCATTTTATGACTACCTTTCAGCCCGATCTTATCTTATTAGATATGAACTTCAGCCGTGATGCAATTAGCGGTCAGGAAGGTTTTGAAAGTCTGAAGCAGATTTTGCAGATTGATCCGCAAGCTATTGTCATCTTCATGACTGCATATGCGGATACAGATAAAGCTGTACGGGCCATTAAAGCCGGTGCAACAGATTTTATCCCCAAACCTTGGGAGAAGGAAAAATTGCTGGCTACTCTCACCTCCGGTATGCGTCTGCGCCAATCTCAACGGGAGGTAAACATCTTAAAAGAGCAAGTAGAAGCACTCAGCGGACAAAGTTCTCCAGAAGGGGATATTATCGGAGAATCTCCGATCATGCAGGAAGTATTTGCAACCATAAACAAACTTAGCAGTACAGATGCCAACATTCTGATTTTGGGAGAAAACGGAACGGGAAAAGACGTGATTGCCCGACTGCTATACCGCTACTCCCCCCGATACGGCAAACCTTTTGTTACCATCGACCTGGGAAGTATCCCCGAACAACTTTTCGAAAGTGAACTGTTCGGCTTTGAAAAGGGAGCATTCACCGATGCAAAAAAGTCAAAAGCCGGACGGATGGAAGTTGCCACCAATGGTACTTTGTTCCTTGATGAAATCGGTAATCTTTCGCTTCCCATGCAATCGAAGCTGCTCACTGCGATCGAAAAACGGCAGATCAGCCGTTTAGGAAGCACACAGACCATGCCTATTGATGTTCGTCTGATTTGCGCAACGAATGCGGATATCCGCCACATGGTGGATGAAGGAAGTTTCCGTCAGGACTTACTATATCGTATTAATACAATTGAAATACATATCCCCCCGCTCCGCGAACGTGGGAATGATATCATTCTGCTTGCTGAATATTTTCTGGACCGTTATGCACGCAAATATAAAAAAGAAATGCGTGGCTTGACACGGGAAGCCAAAAATAAGTTGCTGAAATATACGTGGCCAGGTAATGTACGGGAGTTGCAACATACAATGGAACGTGTCGTAATACTGGGAGACGGTTCTTTATTAAAACCCGAAAACTTCCAGTTCCACGTCACCCCCAAGCAAAAAAAGGAAGAAGAAATTGTTTTGAACCTTGAACAACTGGAACGGCAAACCATTGAAAAAGCAATGAAACTTAGTGAAGGGAATATCTCACGTGCTGCTGACTATTTAGGTATTACCCGCTTTGCCTTATATCGCAAACTTGAAAAACTAGGCTTATGAAACGATTTGCATTCAGAGTAATTTTACATATTTTACTGATAGTATTGTTTTCTATCGGCAGCTACCTGCTATTTCAAAAGCAGTTATGGTTCAGTACTACCATCTGCCTTATATTACTGATAACCATTGGAATACATCTTTACCGTATGCAGTTCAAACAAATTGCTCTGTTGCGACGATTGACAGACGGCCTCCGCTATAATGACATGATGCAAACTTTCCATCCACCTTTCAATAACAAAATAATGAATGAATGGGCGGAAGAACTTTCGGATACTTTAAAAGATTTTCGGGGAAGATTGCTGGCAGAAGAGATCAAGCACCAATACTACGAGAACTTATTGAACAAAGTTGATACGGCAGTGCTTGTTGCCGATAAAGCCGGACATATAGAATGGATGAATCAGGCGGCCGTTACCCACTTAGGACAAATATCACAATTGCCGGAAACATTGCTGAAAGCTTCTGTTGCCCATGACACCCCCGTCATCCGTATCGAACAAAATAGCACTGTGCTGGAAATGGCCATATCACGCACTACATTTGCCACTCAAGGTAGAGAACAGCAGTTAATCAGTTTAAAAAACATTCATTCTGTATTGGAACGCAATGAAATGGAAGCCTGGCAAAAGCTGATACGCGTGCTGACTCATGAAATCATGAACTCTATCACACCAATCATTTCTCTTTCGGAAACATTAAGCGAGAGAGGAATCCCCAGTCAACTGGGAGAAAAAGAATATTCTGTTATGCTGCAAGCCATGCAGACCATTCACAGAAGAAGCAAAGGATTACTGGAATTTGTAGAGAACTATCGTCGGCTCACACGAATCCCTGCTCCTATTCGTACACAAATTTCTATTGCGGAATTATTCACGGATTTAAAGAAATTATTTCCGGAAGAAGAGTTTCAGTTTGAGGTTCCCTCACCCGAACTGAAATTAAATGTGGACCGAACACAAATAGAACAGATTCTTATTAATCTGCTGAAAAATGCCCGTGAAGCATGCAGTCGAAAATCAGATAAGAAGATTCAGGTAAAAGCAAGAAAACTTTCTGCCGGAAATACGACATTAACGATATCTGATAATGGAGAAGGTATTCTGCCCGATGTGCTGGATAAAATATTTGTTCCTTTCTTTACCACCAAAACATCCGGTTCGGGTATCGGATTAAGTTTATGCAAGCAAATCATGACTTTGCATGAAGGAAGTATTAATGTTAAGTCGGAAGTGGGTAAAGGAAGCAGTTTTATCCTTACTTTTCCTAAATAAGAGCCTTTGATATTTGCATCTTGATGTGCTATTCTTAAGATTACGTCGAAAAATTATTGTACCAAAAGCAACAAACCAGAAAATAAACTGCATAAATAAATGCAATAATATACGAAAACGCAGCCTAATATTGCATAAAACGGCATAATATATACATCTTTTCGTATGTACAAAACACTTATTGGCTTAAAAGGAACACCTCGTTGGTTTTAAACCAACGCTACCTTGCTCACCGAGGAACCTATTTTTCATTAATGGGAAAGAGATAAAAAGGCGATTCGGTGCTTATTTTCATCTGATTTATTAGAATTATAAGCAAGGTAAGAAGTAGCATAATGATTATCCTTAAGCCATTCATCCAGCTTAATGATCAACAACAAGGGAAAGAGCAGTTCAAGTCGATCAGTATATCAGACAATTAATGAAATTATGTACTTCCCTATTTAAAAATGCAGGCGTTTATTGATTCTTAGCTTATGACAGATGTAATTATAGCCCTTCCTGCCTGTTTAAATATTCTTTTTTTCAGAATGATCGTTTTTTCACTAAACGAATAGACTAATCTGAGTCCGGTATAGCCCGAATATTCATTAAGCCTGCTGATCGTCTACTTAAAATAGCAGAGGACTCAATCATCCTCTGCTACCCAAACTATTTGTATCAGGATTCAACTCCTTTACAGCATCTTTTACCGCTTTCTGGGTCGGTTTACGGTAAGTTTCCGCTTGTTGTACCGGAACAATCTCATTGACCATTCTTTCATATCCTTTTTGTTCTAACAAATGAACTTCCTTTTCATTCGTTTCTTTTTGTTTTTCCGTTTTCATATGGCTTTTTTATTTTTAGTTTTCTACTTTGAAAACAGAAAACAGCAAAAGATGGTTCATCCTATCTGATTTTATTTTCAGTTAATTCGTCCCAATAATCGCATAAATGCATATATTTGCCCATCTAATATGAACCTCATTGAAGTTATGAAAGAAAATAAATATGACGACGACCGCTTCTTCAGCCAATATGCTCAAATGTCACGCTCTGTAGAGGGATTACAAGGTGCCGGAGAATGGCATATATTACAGAAAATGCTACCGGACTTTACAGACAAGAGAGTACTGGACTTAGGCTGCGGATTTGGCTGGCACTGTATCTATGCCATCGAACATGGAGCAAAGTGTGTTACAGGAATTGATATTTCCGGGAAGATGCTGGAAGAAGCTCAAAAAAGAAATTCTTCACCACTCATCGAATATAAATGTATGGCAATCGAGGATTTCGACTTTCAACCGGATACTTATGATATCGTAATCAGTTCCTTGACCTTTCATTATCTGGAATCTTTTATTAATATATGCCGTAAAGTCAACAGCTGCCTCACAGCAGGAGGTTCTTTTGTTTTTTCAGTAGAGCATCCGATATTCACAGCCTATGGTAATCAGGATTGGTATTACGACCAAGATGGAAAACGTGCTCACTGGCCTGTAGACCGCTACTTCAGTGAAGGCAAACGTACTGCTATTTTTTTAGGAGAAGAAGTCGTGAAGTATCATAAGACTTTAACTACATATATTAATAGTCTTCTTCAGACCGGATTTGAAATTTGTGAATTGATAGAGCCCCAACCGAGTGAAATGATGCTGGATACTATTCCGGAAATGCAAGACGAACTTCGGCGTCCAATGATGCTTCTTATTTCTGCCAAGAAAAAAAGTTGACTTGCAAACAGATGAATTTCAGTCGATTGTAATTTAATCAATAAAAAACATTCATTTAGTTATTGATAATTAAAAAATACTCCCTATCTTTGCACCGCTTTTGAAAAGAACAACCCTTTAAAAGTAGCGGGGTGTAGCGCAGTCCGGTTAGCGCACCTGCTTTGGGAGCAGGGG
>OGFZ01001075.1_pt1 | contig 12979 bp, 13 predicted proteins | sample 1571081 | NCBI WGS metagenome assembly OGFZ01 (sample SAMEA2582039, study PRJEB24529) | metagenome | biome: Human gut stool | place: China | collected 2011
CGTATCGTAGAGGATGCGCCAGAGGATTGGGTTGGAGGCGACGTGGAATTGCAGCTCCTTGATGTGAGTAAGGATACCCTTAGTGCTAGTGAAAGCGACGAAGATGAAGGGGACGACCCTGAAAACAACGAGCGTGAGTTAGATTTCATTATCCAAAAGATTAAGGAAATCCATGCTGCTAAGAAGAAGGTGCAAAATCCAGATGGTACATTCCGTCAAATCGAGTGGCGAGACTTTGCTATTTTGCGCAGATCCTTGGCTGGTTGGGGCACTCGTGCCGTAGAGGCTATGCGCCAAGCGGGTATCCCTGCGGTAGTAAACGAACGGGATGGCTACTTTGAAGCACAGGAAATTCAACTTTTATTAGCGTTGCTATCTATCATAGATAATCCGGAACAAGACTTGCCGATGGCAGCAGTGTTGCACTCTGGTCTCGTAGGTCTTGATGCAAACGAACTAGGTGCACTGCGCCTATCTGGTGAGGGCTCTTTGTGGTCTCTAATGCCCGCCTATGCAGAAGAGGCTCAAGATGAGCGCTTATTAGCTTTTATTGGACATATGGAACGTTGGCGTACCTTATCGCGCCGGCACGGTGTGACCGATTTGCTATGGGATATTTACGAATCTCAAGACTATGTAAACTATGTAGGTGCCATGCCAAATGGTCTCGTGCGCCGCGCGAATGTGCTCGCCTTATACGACCGAGCTAAGGGCTATGAGGCGTCTGGCTTCCGTGGACTCTTTAGATTTTTGCGCTTTGTGGAAAGCTTGCGCGATAGTAACCAAGATATGCCCCTTGCCAATGTGGTAAGCGAAGCGGACAATGTAGTGCGCCTCATGACCATCCACAAGAGTAAGGGCCTTGAGTTTCCTGTAGTATTCTTATCCGGGGTGCAAAAGGGATTCAACATGATGGACCTTCGTTCAGAGCTACTCATCGATAAGAATGCAGGACTTGGTCTTAAGGGATATTTCCCAGATATTCGGGTATCCTTCCCAACTATGCCGTGGTTCTATGTAAAAGATGTAAAGGAAGCGGCCCTCAAAGCAGAGGAAGAACGGATTCTATACGTAGCCTTAACACGGGCACGAGATAAGCTGATTATGACAGGTCATTTTAAAGGCTTTAAAAATGCTAAAGGTAAGTTGAGTACCTTAGGTGAACTCATTAAAAATACAGCGTCAGTAGAAGGTCAACAATTGCCGACGGATATTATCACCCAAGCCAATACGTACTTGGATTGGCTCATTATGGGCTTTGCTCGTCATTTGGACGGTGGTAATCCATTGCGCGTAGCCATTGAGTACGAAGGACCGACCTATTTTGACTTACCAGATAAAAAATGTCATATCAAGGTCGAAATCCACGATGGCTCTCTCTACGGTGACCTCGATTATAAAGCAGATATCGATGAAACTACCATCAATAAGGTACGAGAATTGCAAGCTGTTAATTCCGTGGAACTGCCACCGGAAATCGAAGACCGCTTCAACTATCGTTATCCGTACAGCGACGCTACGCGGCGCACGGCTAAGATTTCCGTCAGTGAATTGAAACGACGATTCCAAGAACGGGAACTTGAAGCAGGCACTATTGATACCCTAAACGAACCAATTGTAACGGTAGATACAGAGGCTAAACGAGCCGTTTCAGATACAATCTTAGGTCAAGCTATTAAGCTAGATCCAAAATCATCTGTAAATGTTGAGGCGAAGAATATCAATGCTGCTGGTTTACCAATTACGGAGGCTTCAGATGTAACTGTTTCATCCGACGAATTGGCGAATTCCGTATTCGGTCGCAAGCCGCAAGCATTACAGTCCGAAGAGGATGTGTTGACGGGGGCTCAATGGGGTACCTTGATGCATGAGGCCATGCAATGGTTACCTCTTGCGCAGTATACTCAAGCTTCTTTAACGAAAGAGCTTGATGGACTTGTAACGAAAGGGACTTTCACAGAGGAAGAACGAAATCTATTGAGTGATACAAGTCTATATAAATTCTTTAGTTCTAATCTTGGGAAGCGTCTTATTAATGCGAAGCGCATAGAACGTGAATTGCCGTTCAGTATGCTTTTTGAAGGAAAACGCGTATATGATACCTTAGAGGACGGCGAAAATCTATTCCTCCAAGGTATTATCGATACTGCCTTTGAAGAAGATGGTGAGTGGGTTCTTGTAGATTACAAGACGGACCGCGTCAAATCTGGGGAAGACCTCATCAAGCGTTATAAAATACAAATGGATCTCTATAAAGAGGCCTTACAGCGATTGACAGGGATGCCTGTGAAAGCATGTTATATCTATAGCTTCCGTTTGCATGATGCTATCATCATAGACTAGCCTTGTAAGTCTATGCTTAACTTAGTGCTATGCATGAGAAATATGCAGGGACTAGGTAGGTATTTCCTATAAGGTAATGAACATAAAAAAGCTCTCTATTCTTGAATAGAGAGCTTTTATGTTATAGATTGTTATATAGTTTTGTCCTGTAGATTTCTCTACAATTTATTAAATATGTGGTAGTATAGGCAAATTCAAAGCCTTTTTCTTTTTGTGTTTTGCTGGGGCAAATACTTTTAGAACCCGTGGCAATACTTCGATATCTACTGGCATGGATGGGCCTTGGTCGCCATCCATATTAGTAGGTAAATCACCGATATTAGATAATAACTCAATATGAGCCTTTTTCACGGTTAGTGTTGTTGTATAACGGGAGTTGTAGATGGCACCACTAATGATAAGCGGCAATACGCTTAGAATATCGAGGATGAAGTATTCCTTGAATATTATGATGCGCATATAACCATCATCTACAGATGCTTCCGGCATGAAGCGTTCAAAGCTAGATACTACATTGGTGAGCAATGCAAGAACGAGTGGGGATTTACAGATAAAATCGTCATTCTCTGTTTTGATGCGGTATGTGTAGTCCTTTGTTGTAAATAAGGCTTGCCCTGCGCGTAAGAAGTAGGCGAGGGGGCCTAAGATGCTCTTTTCCTTTGGGGTAACCTCTTCGATTACCTTTGGAATAACACCGGCTGCGATATTATTGCAGAAATATTTGTCGTTACAACGACCGATATCAATGGTACGCGTTTGATTGATATCAATGCGTTTGATTGCTTGAGTTGGATTTTGGTGAATGCCAAGGGCACGAGACATATCGTTTACAGTACCAACAGGAATGAAACCAAAGGTAGATTTAAAGCCACCTTGGGCAATACCGTTAACGGTTTCATTTACGGTGCCGTCACCGCCCATGCAGAATACAGCATCGAATCCGCGTTCGCAAGCATCCTTTGCGAAACGTGTAGCATCGCCTTCACCAGTAGTGAATTTGACCTCAATCGTTTCAAACAAGGTGCTCAATTTCCATTGTAAATCGAGGGCATAGCGACGTGCCGCACCGCCACCTGATACAGGATTTATGATAACTAAACAACGGCTCATGGTACAACTTCCTTACTTTCAAAAATGAGATATAGCTATTATCTATCGTTAAATTGACAGTCTTAGATGTGAGCTCTATAATTATACTATATGTACTAAATCACATATAACATATTTATTCAAAATACAAAATATATCGTACAATATATTATACTCATTTTAGCCGTTCTTTGAAAGTACGAATGAGTTGAGGGGATATAAGATTAGGGGATATTAATGGGACGACAAGATTCTAAAGATAAATACAAATTGTCCGCTGTGGACTCCATTGAAAGATTACCGCTTAGTGAACAAGTTTATTTAACATTAAAAACAGCTATCTTAACAGGCGAATTGATGCCACAAGAAAAGCTTAACGAAGTAAAAATTGCAGAACAATTGCAAGTAAGTGCTACACCTGTTCGCGAAGCATTCCGTAAATTGGCTAAAGATAATCTCGTAGTTATTGTTCCTTGGAAGGGTGTTACTGTAAAGGCGGATACTCCTGAAGAGATTATTGCATTGTATCAAGTGCGTGAAGTAATGGAAGGCCTTGGGGCGCGACTTTGTGCCCGTCATGCGACTGATGAACAAATTAAAGAGTTGCGTGAAATTTGTAAAGAAATGCATGAAATTGAAGAAGCGACAGAACGCGTTGAAGTAAACAGTCGTTTCCATACTATGATTGCTCATTATTCTGGTAATGAACGCGTTGTAGAATACTTAGCGAGCTTCCGTGAACGCGTTAACCGCGACATGTACATTAGCTCTTTTAATGCAGTGCGTACCCATGATTGCGACGATGAACATGATCATATCGTAGATGCTATTGAGCGTCATGATGAAGTGGCAGCAGAAACTGCTATGCGTCAGCATATTAATAATGCATTTATCTTCAAAAAAGCAAATGCTGAAGTGCAACACAAAAAACTTAATGAAGTATAATGCCTATTGTTGGCATGCTTTATGAAAGGCTCCGCCGTTGGCGGGGCTTTTTCTGTACGAGTGTTAATACTGTATTTGATTAGCTTAACTTAACTTAACTTAGCTTTGGCTTAACTTTAGTTAGCGCGCTGTTCCTCGTATGACTTAGAAATTCTAATCGTTTATAGTGTGACGTAAGATGAGCATTGCAACTTTTATAATCTATGATACGCAACCTTACAAGCTGAGCTACATCAATTTGGAATGCTTGAGCGATTTTAAATAAAATTTCTAAAGACATGCCGGATATGCCTGTGCCACACTCTAGCTTGCTCAAATAACTGCGGCTAATCCCAACATGGCGTGCTAGCTCGTGTTGGGACATATTTAGAGATATGCGAATGTTGGCAATTTTATGACCTAAACACACATATTGATGTTGTAAAAATGGGTCTTCGTAGGTATTTATTCGCAGCTCAGTTAACGGTGTTGTTGCAGGTTTCATAGGGATTCCTTTCTTTTCCCTGCTCTCTAAATATAGTATACTGAGACTGTTGGTCGTTGACTAATATAGAAAACTAGATATTTACCGGTTATTTCAGATAATTACACGGATTGTGAAAATCGTAGGATACTACTGTAAGTATAGGAGGCAATATGGAAAAATACATTGCAGTTGCCATTGGTGGCGCAGTTGGTGCTTTGTGTCGCATGGCTCTTGGCGAATGGGTTATGACAAAGGTGAGTTCCTTTCCATATGGAACGGTTGTAGTAAACCTTATTGGTTGCCTCATTATTGGCCTTGTACTAGGTCTATATATGCAAAAGCCAGATTTATCGCAGTTGGCGAGATTTTTCCTCGTTGTTGGTGGACTCGGTGCATTTACAACATTTTCAACCTTTGCCTTTGAAATGTTACAACTTATGATGACAGAGTCTTATGTACAAGCCTTATTCTATGGCTTTTTACAAGTTGTAGGGGGCTTAATCCTTTGCTGGATTGGTGTACTACTTGCGCGTATACTCGGTGCAATCTGATCTTACCGAATAAGGTGACTTGAGTTACAGCATATATAAAGCTATTTTTATATGATTAATACATAAGACTATTTAGGTCTTATTCGGAAGATATTTATAAACTAATTTGCAAGAAATTCAGAATAGGATTAGGTACATTTTGTTGTTATAACATACATTGTATAGAATTCAGAATTTAAAGTTTAAATATAATTTTTGGTCTAATACATTACACAGAACTCTAGATTATAAAGGGAGATATTATGAAATCCATTAGAACACAAGATGCCGTAGGGCATGCATTAATACATGATTTAGTACGCATTGTTATCGGTGAGGTGAAAGATACGCCGTTCCGCCGTGGCCATGTGATTACGGAAGAGGACATTCCAAAATTATTAGACCTTGGTAAAGAGCATATCTTTGTGATGGAATCTGAGGATGAAGGATTCTTGCACGAAGAGGATGTGGCACGTGCTTTGTACAATATGGCAGGTGGCGAAAATATGCACGATGGACCTATGGCGCAAGGTAAAATCGAGGCTATTGCGGACGTAGACGGTCTCTTTAAAGTTGATGTGGATCGCTTACATGCTATTAATAGCATTGGCGAGCTTACTATTGTAACGAGATTTAATAATACACCGGTGAAAGTAGGCGATAAATTAGCGGGCATGCGTTGTATTCCATTGTTATTAGAGGAACAACAAGTGGAGGATGCGAAGAAAATTGCTAATGGCAAGCCTTTACTTAATGTAAAACCATTCGTACGCAAAACAATGGGCATCGTTACTACAGGTTCCGAAGTATTTGAAGGCCGCATTAAAGATGCTTTCACCCCAATCATTGAGGAACGTTGTGCAGAGTTTGGTGTAAATAAAGTAGCCCATGAAATCGTAACGGATAATACAGACGATATTGTGGCGGCTATCGACAAGGTAAAACAAGCTGGCGCGGATATTATTTTCTGTACTGGCGGCATGAGCGTTGACCCTGACGATTTAACACCAGGGGCCATTAAACGTTATGCAGATCGCGTAGTGACATACGGATTACCTGTATTGCCAGGTTCTATGGTTTGTATTGCTTACTGTGCTGATGGTACACCGATTCTTGGCGTTCCAGGTGGCGTATTGTTCAGCAAACCAACGGCCTTTGATGAAATCTTGCCACGCCTCGTAGCAAATGATGAAATTACTAAAGAAGACTGCATTCGCATGGGGCATGGCGGATTCTTAGGCTAATCCTTTTATAGAAGATCTAAAAAATGTATAAGCCCATACAAAAAGCGGATAGATTTCATATCTATCCGCTTCTTGTTATTAATGTGCTTTTATAATCTATTTGTTATTAAAATGATTTTTTCCCTAGTGTAGGATGGCTACAACGTTTTAGTGTTAATGTGTCAATCATGTGGACTGCTTCGTCCAACGTAATGTCCTCACGTTTTGTCGGTGTTTCCAGAACTGCCAATGGATGGTCAGTGCCTACCTCACCAGAGGGCAAGTAAATATATTCTTGGTTGATAGTATCACCAAAGATATATCCTGCTTGTAAATGTTCTTTATGAATGCGACTCATGGTCTCTCCTTACATAATTTCTTTCAGTCTAAAGTCTAGGTAATCTGCAGACACTAGTTCTAATTTAGTAGAACCAAATTCCTTTGGAATCCGCTTAAAGGATATTTGATCGTGTAAATGTCCAAAGATACATGTATCTACATTGTATGTCTCCATGAGGTTCGTAAAGCCAGAAGGCGTATTTGATTCATTGAATGGAGGATAGTGTAACAATAAGATTTTTGTAACTGGTATCTTATCTATATCTATAATTAGTGGATTATTTTTATCAGAGTCTGTAGTATCTACGTGTATTTCTGATTTGAATGATTTCGTTAGTGTTTCTACAGCTTTATCCATTTCTTGCAGCGCTGCTTCGGTGCGCATCAGTTCTCTGTCGTAAATGGATTGGTCTGTTTCAGGAGTGAAATGGGAGTCTCCAGGGCAGAGATAGGCGCGTGTGCCACCAAAGGCAATGATGCGAGGGCCTTCTTCTGTTTGAATAAGCTGTGCTGTACCATGGCCTTGTAAAAAGGTGATAGCATCACCCATGAGGTTTCTCATCTTGTTAGCGGAGGCCCACCAGTAGTCGTGGTTACCGCGAATCATATACTTTTTGCCGGGCATGGATGCAATTTCTTGTAAATCACAAGCTGCTTCATCAAGGCGAAGGGCCCAACTCATGTCACCTACGAGAAAGACAATGTCATCATCTGTCACACAGGCCATCCAATCTTCTTTGATGCGGCTCCAGTGATTATCCCAGTGAGGACCAAAAATATCCATCGGCTTTGTGGGAGGATTGCCAGATAGATGGAGGTCGCCGATGGCAAATACTTTCATAAACATCCTTTCAAATATATCAAAATTATTTAGATACAATATGTATAAGTAAAACTATTTTGAAGCGTGGAAGTACGGCGCAATGTCTTGGATGATTTTTGCAGCGCGCTCTTCATCGCAAGTTTGAGGAATTTTGTAACCTACGTAAAGTGGTGTTGTGACATAACGGGCTACTACCTTGATATAGTCGTAGCCGTCTTCAAGATTATATACAAAATAGTTATAGGACTGGCTGTAATTGGCGATGCTGCGCAATACATACCGCAATACCTGTTGTAAACGCAATGCAACGGACCGAACCGGTGCATCTGGCTTGAAGCGAATGTTGTATTCAAAGAATCCAATTATAGGCTGCGTGGACAAGGTGATGCGCACATCTTGATCTTCGTGCAAGAGCCAGCCTTCCATATTTTGAGCCGTAATATCTTCGTGGTAATCGTAATCCTCAAGGCCTATAATTTGGCTGTGAGGGTGGCGGATGGAACCGCCAGACATGTATCCATGATTTTTGAAGAAGAGTACCGATTTAAACTCTTTTCGTTCCCGTGTTTCACGCCATTTATCTAGGCCAAATTGGAGAATACGAGCCGCTTCATCGGCAGACAATGTAGAAAATTCGCCTTCGTCCGTTTCTGTTTCGATGATAACCGTGGGCCATGTTTTATCTAGTACAGGATATTTGTTCATGAGCCATATGATATGACCCGATGTATCTAGGATATCCGTTAATTTTGAACGATCACAGAAGGGGCAGCGCACTTCTTCGTTCCGAATATTAACAGGCTTAGTGCGCCCTAGTGCGATGTTAAATCGTAGTGGTTTATTCATCATGTGCCTCCTTCCTCGTAAGAAAATCTATACTCTTAATCATACCATAATTAGCCCATTCGTACATGAAATAATGGTATAATAATAGGGTATTATATAAATGATTAAGGAGGCTCTATGAAACCGACGACGCTTGTATTTCCTATTGATGAACAAAATCGTATATTGCTAGGTCGTAAAAAACGTGGTTTCGGGGCTGATAAATATAATGGATTCGGTGGTAAACTCGAGGCTGGTGAAAGCTTCCGAGATTGCGCCATCCGTGAGTTGTTTGAGGAATCTGGCCTTCATGGTCGCCCAGAAGATTTAGAATGTGTAGCGGCTTTTGACTTTCAATTTCCTTTTGATGAAAGCTTAACACATGTAGGTTATGTGTATTTTTTGCGTACTTTCACAGGCAATGTAGAGGAAACGGACGAAATGGAGCCTCATTGGCTGACAGTAGACGAAATTCCCTACGAGCGCATGTGGGATGGTGACCGCCAATGGTTGCCGATGCTGCTAGAAGGTAAGAAATTAAAAGGGCCTATCGTGTTTGGCCGAGACAATAGCTCTGTAGATAAAATGGATTTAACCACCGTTGATACCGTTCTTGAAAGCGAACATTTGGCGCGCATTGATCTATATATTAATGGTTAATTTATTGATATTGAATATATTAGCTAATGCAAATAAATTTATAATATATTGAGGTAATATGACTGATAAAAAGAGCCCCAAGTGGGTGCCACAGCTATTAGCGTGGTATGATGTGAATAAGCGGGATTTACCGTGGCGCGATTGTGGAGATCCTTATAAGGTTTGGGTTTCCGAGGTGATGAGCCAACAAACGCGCATTGAGGCGATGAAGCCCTATTATGATAATTGGATGCGCCTATTTCCAACCTTAGAGGATTTGGCAAAGGCCAGTGAAGATGAGGTTGTTCACGCTTGGCAAGGTCTTGGCTATTATAGCCGGGCTCGTAATTTGCGCCTTGGCGTGAAGGACGTCGTGGAAAACTACGGTGGTATCGTGCCTCATGACCGCAAGACTATGGAGTCCTTGAAGGGCGTAGGTTCCTATACGGCTGGGGCTGTACTATCTATGGCGTACAATGAGCCAGAGGTGGCTGTAGATGGCAATGTACTGCGCATTTATGCTCGTTTATATCGCATCTTTGATGATATTTTGAGTACTAAAGGTAAGAAGGCCATAACCGCTATCGTAGAGGAAACATTGCCTCACGACCGACCTGGCGATTTTAATCAAGCCTTGATGGACTTTGGCTCTGCTGTGTGCATTCCAAAAACTCCACGCTGTGGAGAATGTCCTATTGTAAACATGTGCGAAGCGTATCAACATAAGGATACTGACAAACTACCTGTACGCATAAAGAAAACGAAAGTAGTAGAGGTGCCTCTATTTGTGGGCATCTTGCAATATAAAGACCATTATCTATTGCACAAACGTCCTAACCGTGGACTGTTACGATCCATGTGGGAATTCCCATCTGTGGAAATGGTATCTGCCTTTGACGAAGGGGAACAAGGTCTTGAGGCGTTAGTTAAGGCCCTAGGTTTTGAACTATCCTTGCAACCAGTATTAGTAAAAGAGATAACACATATTTTCTCTCATCGAAAATGGTTTATGAAAGCATTCCGCGGCGATTTAACGTACGTAGGAGATGCTAAGAATATAACGATCGGAGATATCCAAAAACAATTGCCAAAGGATTGGATGCTCATCAAGCGCGATGAGTTCGCCGATTATGCTTGGGCAGGTCCTCATGGTAAATTGACGGAGATTGCAAAATAATTTGTAGGAGCAATGAATGAGAATTCTATTTAATATCATTTTTTCTGCTATCCTCGTAATAGGATTGGTAGGATTTTGGGCTCTATTCCTCAACTTGTGGAAGCCTAAAAAGAAATGGCCTGCCTGGGTGGGCTATATAATCATTATCGGTGCGTGGTTCGCTGCTATTCGATACTATATACTCAATCAAGTAGATTTATATGGAACGATGTATTATCCGTTGATGAATATGTTCCGTACTGAAAGCTACGGTTTTCTCTTTGGCTTATTTTTGGCTATTCCTGTATTCATCGTTCTCAGCTTGCTATATTGGGCGGTTAATAAAATTTGGAGCAAAATGCCAGAGGAAAATAGAACAGGCCGTCGTGCTTTCTTTAGAACGGCAGCAACAGTGGTGCCGTTAGCAACAATCGGTGGTTCTAGCTATGCAGCCTATGTAGGTCAACATGAGATTGAGGTCACTCATGAAAGCTTCGGTTATACGAATTTACCGCCTGGGTTAAAGGACTATAAAATCGTTCAACTCAGTGATATCCACGTTGGGCCAAGCATCGATTTAGATGACCTTGATGAAATTTTAAAGCTAGCCCTTGTAGAAAAGCCTAATCGCGTTGTCATCACTGGTGATTTAATCGATAAAATCGCTTGGTTACCACAAGTCTGTGAAAGACTGACAACCTTTGCAAAACAAATTCCAGACGGCGTCGATTTCATCTTGGGCAATCATGAGTACCATCACGACGTAAATAAGGTGTTAGACGAACTGAAACACAATACGCCGATGAATATTCTTGTGAATAGCAATATTCAAATTATGGGTGGTAAGCAACCTGTATACATTGCTGGTGTTGCGTATGACAATGATCGAGAAAAAGAAAAACGTGAAGCTATGATTGATAAGGCTTTATCTGGTATTCCGGACTATGCCTTTGTTATCTTACTAGCACATCACCCTGAATTCTTTGAAGAAGCCATTGAACGTAAAATTCCGTTGACCCTCTCTGGTCATACTCACGGTGGTCAAATCGTCTTTATGGGCATGCCGTTGGTACCAACAGGCACACCATATACAAAGGGTCGCTACGTAGAAGAACAAAGCGTGTGCTACGTTAATAATGGATCAGGTCACTGGTTCCCAATCCGTATCAACTGCCCACGAGAAATTACAGTCATTACATTCTTTGACGGAGTAGCTTAGAAGTAAAGGTGAGCTCCTTAGAATAAAAGGTAAGCTCATTATAGGGATACAATCATGTATAGTAAATCCTTTATCTATAAAATCCTTATATGTATTATTGTGCTCATGCTATTTGATATCTCTCTAATCTACGAAATGACAGCGGATATATATAAGGGATATCTCAAAATAGCAATACTAGTGGCAATTGGATGCCATTTAGATATATACCTAGAATTCAGTAAGCAAGAAATACTGATAATACAAGCATTCAAGAATGATACATTTAACGAGACCTATGAACTGCTAAATACGAAACAGATGGTTTTTATCATATCTTTGATTCTGCTAATGACTATAAACCTTATAAAATCTTAGAAAATCATAGGTTACAAATAAAAGAGGTATTGTATTTTAGATACAATACCTCTTTTATTATATGAACTTATATAATAATTGTGATATATTAGAGTTAAAATTTTTAGTTGTGTTGATTAATAGAGTAGAGTTAATTTGTAGGTGTAGATTAATGTATAGTAAATTTTTTATCTACAGAGTTATTATATGTACCATTCCAATTATTCTTATGGACATAGCTCTTATTAGCGCAATGATAACTGGTGGATACGAAGGAAATTTAAAAGCAGCAATATTAGCGGGGATAGTATTGCACATAGTTTTATATATATTAAGTCGTAAACAAGTAAACTTATTAATACAAGCATTTAAGAAAAATGGATTTAAAGAGATTAATAATCTATTCAATATGACATATGTTTTTCTGATCGTATTTTTTATGGTATTAATAGCTATAAAACTTATGAGATATTAGAGCTAAAGTTTTAAGGTCGGTGTGAGAATATGTTTTTAAAAATCTATAATTATTTTGTACGAGGCGTTGTACTTTTCTTTCTTATAATTATCCCTTTTAATGTTGTTACAAATCCTGAAATGATTGAGGATGAAGTCGATTTCTATTTTTTTGTTACTACGTATATTGTAATCCTTTTGAGCTATGTGGTATGGAACTATATTTATAACTACTTAAGACGTAAAAGAGGTTAGCATTTGTGCATATTCATTTACCATTAGTTTTAGAGGCCATCCTTTTTTCGTGGATTGCTTTGTATTGGCTTATTTATAAAATCTTATTAAGGAAAAAGCTTTCACCATTATTAGTATCTTTAATTGCTAATTCTGATTATGGTTTTATGAAAGTTCTTTCCTGGTCAGCAATTATTACATATCCGTTTATGCTGTTTAGCATGTTTTATTTCTTAGATTACATTGCTGTCCCAATTGTTTTGGTATGGTTCATACAGCCTGTTTTTGTGGTAGCTGTATTATTAAAACAACCACCACGTAGTCGATATTATGAATGGGCTAGAAAAAAACAAATGTAT
>OGFZ01001081.1_pt1 | contig 12940 bp, 9 predicted proteins | sample 1571081 | NCBI WGS metagenome assembly OGFZ01 (sample SAMEA2582039, study PRJEB24529) | metagenome | biome: Human gut stool | place: China | collected 2011
TTAATATATATAGCCGATAATTCGCGCAGTTTTTCATCCTGCTCTATTGCTTCCAAAGAAACAATATTTTCTTCCTGTTCTGATGAAATATGATCCTTTTTTTCTTTGTCTTTCAACACAGACAGACCGCTCTCCCACATACCTCCGCAGTACCTTGAATACCGGATCTCATTCTCCGGAAGCTTTCTTCTTGAAAAGCAATAGTCTCCCAGTTCCCGCACGCATCTTCCATCGATAAATCCCGGCACTGTCACGACCGGCTGTTCTCCGAATACCCGAAGCAGACGGATTTCTCCTTCTGAAATTTTTTCCCATAAAAAAAGCAATTGTTCTGCCCTGTTCTCTTCCATCATTTTTTCCTGTCATTCATGTCCAATATCTTGTATATCCTTCTAGATCACAGCATTCTCGCCGTGCTTCAGGCGCCCGTAACTGCGCACTAAAAGAGGCACTTCCGTAATCAGCATGGCAATCCATCCTGCCAGACACGCAAACGGGAATGTCTCTACCTTCATTGCAAAACCAAACACAAAAACAAATGCTGCGAGCACACGCACGCCCATATTTACCATACTGCTGATGAGCGTGATCTTCAGATCTCCGATTCCCCGGAAATATCCCTGTATGCCATTCGTAACTGCCGGGAGCAGATACATAAATGAGATCAGTTTCAGATAAGTGACGCCCTCTTTTACAACATCTGTGTCTCTGACGAACAAACGCACAACCGGCTCTGCAAAAAAGAAGCACACCAGAAAAATGACCATTCCATAAACCAGTTCGATCTTCATACCGCCCCAGAATCCCTTTCGCACACGTTCCTTTTTTCCTGCTCCGCTGTTCTGCGCCATAAAAGACGTCATAGAGTGCGCAATATTCTGTTCCGGAAGGCACGCAAAATCATCAATGCGGTTCACGATCGTATACGCCGCCATCACGGAAACTCCCATTGTGTTGGCAATTGCCTGCACACCGATTTTTCCAAGCTGCACGGTTCCCTGCTGCATCGCACTCGTCCATCCATAGAGGATCGTCTGTTTCAGCAGCGTTCCATCGAATGCAAACCATGCTTTTCCAAGATTTAACTCCGGCACCTTTCTCTTAATGTAAATGATGCAAAGCATACAACACACCGCCTCGCTGACAACCGTTGCGACCGCACAGCCCATGCTGCCCCATCTGAGCACTGCCACGAAAAACAAATCCCCGATGATATTGAGCACCGAGCTTGCCACAAGAAAATAGAGCGGTGTCGTGCTGTCTCCCAGCGCCCGCAATGTGCATGCAAAAAAATTATAGATAAATGTAAAAATAAATCCCAAAAACACGATTCTCAGATAAGAAACTGCAAGCGGAAGCACTTCCTCCTGCACCCGGATCAGTAATAATAGCGGTCTGGCAAAAAGAATGCAAAACAACGTGACCGCAATGGATTGTTCCTGCCTGTGGCTCATCATCATCATCGTCGTGCTGATCTGCCGCTTTAAAACATCCATTTTCTTTGCGCCGTACTGGGTTCCCATCAAAATGGAAGCCCCGATACACATGCCGTTCACAAACAAAATTGCAAGTGTCATCAGTGGATTGCTTGTGCCGACCGCCGCCAATGCCTCTTTTCCCACAAGCTGACCGACGATAATGCTGTCCACTGAGTTATACATCAACTGAAAAATGTTTCCAAATAAAAGTGGTATCGTAAATTTTACAAGTAATGGAGTAATTTTCCCCTGTGTCAGATCTTTTGTCATATTCTTACGCCTTTGCCAGAATCTTTTTTATATTACATAAAAACAGTGTGGAAGCCACTGCAACCGAAATAAAGTCCGAAACAGGCTCTGCTAAAAACACTGCAAACACTTTGTTCTCAATGAACATCGGCATCAGATAGATCAGTGGGAGCAACAAGATGATTTTTCTTAAACATGCAATGAATAAGGAAAGTTTTGCCTGTCCAAGCGACATAAACGTCTGCTGGATCGCCATCTGGATTCCAAAGATACCGGTCATGCCCATATAAATCCGGGCAGCCCACGTCGTCATCTCATACAATTCCGGGGAACTGCTGTTGAACAGCTGTACAAAAACCCCCGGGAAACACTCTACAAACAGCCAGAATGCCATCGTGTAAATGAGACTTACCACGATCAAAATGCGAATCGTCTTTTTCACACGGTCAACCTTTGCCGCGCCATAGTTATAGCTGATAAGCGGTTGTGCGCCCTGTCCAAGCCCCTGCACCGGCATGAACTGTAACTGCATAATACTTGCAAGGATCGTCATCGCTCCCACTGCCACATCTCCGCCGTATTTCGACAGGGACGCATTAAATGCAATGTTTATAAGGCTCTCCGTAATATTCATGACAAATGGTGCCAGACCAAGTCCCATGACCGGAAGAATGATCTGCGGCTGTACTTTTAAGTATTCTTTTCGGATACGAAGTTTTGTCTGTTTTCCATTCAAAAAAGAAAACACCCACACGGCGGAAACTGCCTGTGAGAGAATCGTTGCAACGGCCGCGCCCTTTACGCCCATATGAAATGCAAAAATAAATAAAGGATCAAGAATGATATTGCAAATTGCTCCGATCAGAACTGTCTTCATACTGATCTTTGCAAATCCCTGTGTTGTGATAAACATATTCAATCCCAGCGTCATCATGACAAAAATACTCCCCGCCACATAGATCCGCATATATCCCAATGCAAATGGCAAGGTTTTCTCACTCGCGCCAAACATCCACAGAATCGGCTCCGCGACTGCTTCCAGAAAGATGGTCAGCACAACCGAGATTACGATCAGGCTTGTCACACTGTTTCCAAGAATACGCTCCGCTGTCTCATTGTCCCCTTTTCCCATATAAATTGCGGCTCTCGGTGCGCCACCGGAACCGATGAGCATTGCAAATGCCGTAACCATCATAAGTACCGGAAAACATAACCCGAGTCCGGTCAGTGCAATATCCCCCACCTCGCGGATATGTCCGATATAAATACGGTCAACCAAATTATATAGAAGGTTTACAAGCTGTGCGATAATTGTAGGCACCGCCAGTTTTATCATTAAACCGGGAATGCTGCCACTCCCAAGATTCTGTTTTTCTGTCTCTTTTTCCATAAAAATCTCCTCTTGTACTGTCAAATAAAACTTCCGCCTTATCTCTTTTGTGCAAAATCTGCCATCAGACACACGCAGAATAAGGCTGACACACTTTTCACAGTGCAACAGCCTTATTCTAGCACACTCTATGTTCGAATACAAATGGCAGACTTCAATCAGCCAAGTATTTTTTTCAGATCTTCCTCCGGGGTGCTGATCGGAGAAATCTGATAATTTTCTACCAGATAATTCAAAATATTCGGTGAAAGAAACGCCGGCAGAGTTGGTCCAAGATAAATATTTTTAATACCAAGGTGTAACAACGTCAGTAAAATGCAGACTGCTTTCTGCTCATACCAGGACAATACCATGGAAAGTGGAAGTTCGTTCACGTTGCAGTCAAACGCTTCTGCGAGCGCAATTGCAACCTTGATTGCACTATAAGCATCGTTACACTGTCCCATATCCATAATTCTTGGAAGTCCGCCGATGGTTCCAAGATCAAGGTCATTAAAACGGTATTTTCCACAGGCAAGCGTGAGAATGACAGAATCCTTTGGTGTCTGTTTTACAAATTCCGTATAGTAGTTTCTTCCAACTCTTGCTCCATCACAGCCACCCACTAAGAAAAAGTGGCTGATTGCTCCGGATTTCACAGCATCGATTACCTGATCTGCAACTCCTAACACGGTTCCATGTCCAAAACCGGTCATGACCGTCTTACCGCCATTGATCCCTGTCATCTCACGGTCAGCTTCATAGCCGCCAAGTTCTAATGCTTTCTCAATGACCGGGGTAAAGTCTTTTTCTTCCCCTATGTGAACCATCTCAGGATAAGAAACCACCTCTGTCGTAAATACACGGTCTGCATAGCTTGGTTTTACCGGCATCAGACAGTTTGTTGTATAAAGGATTGGTGCCGGAAGATGATCAAATTCCTTCTGCTGGTTCTGCCATGCAGTTCCAAAATTTCCTTTTAAATGCGGATATTTCTTCAATTCCGGATAAGCATGTGCCGGGAGCATCTCTCCGTGGGTGTAAATATTGATTCCTTTATCCTTTGTCTGCTCTAATAACAGTTTCAGGTCATAAAGATCATGTCCAGTGATCACAATAAATGGGCCTTTTTCTACGGACAATGGAACTGTGGTTGGTGTCGGTGTCCCAAATGTCTCCGTGTTTGCCTTATCTAAAAGTTCCATACAGATCAGATTTTTCTCTCCCACTTCGAGTACGACCGGAAGCAGAAGATCCATATCCATGTCATAACCGATCACGGATAATGCGCGGTAAAAGAAGCTGTTCACTTCGTCCGAAGTGTAGCCCAACACCATCGCATGGTAAGCGTAAGCTGCCATACCACGGATTCCAAATAAAATCAGTGATTTTAAAGAGCGGATATCCTCATTGTCATTCCACAGATTGTTCATGTCATAATCGTCTGTGTTGCCACATGGATTCTGACAGGCACTGCAATCCGGTACAATTTTATTTTTCTCTGCTTTGACTTTTGCGATCATCTCTTTTAAAGTCTCATCATTGAAATTCACATTCGTGATCGTTGTAAATAAACCTTCGATGATAATACGGTCGGTATTTTCTGTTTTGGGATTATTTCCACAGGATTTTGCAAGACCGATCAATGCTCCGGTCAGTTCATCCTGTAATTTTGCTGTATTTGCAGATTTGCCACACACACCTGCATTTCCTGTACATCCACTGCATCCCGCAGTCTGTTCACACTGAAAACAAAACATTTTCTGTTCCATATTGTGTAATCTCCTTTTTATGAAATGTTGTAATGTAAAACGCTGATATACAGGGGGCTACCCCTGCACACCAGCGCTTGTTACGAGGTATGTACAGATTGTAATAAAAACATCGTTATTTTTCTGTTGTATTTACAACGCAATATTCATTTTATGCATTATTTGATTGGTAATATTTTCTTTCTGTCCTCTGTCTCATGCACATAACCGATCAGCTTATCAGATACTCCAACCACACGTTCTGTAGCTGCATTGCACTTGCTGACTGTGCTGTCTAACTCATTCATATGCTCGATCGTGATCTGTGCACTCTCCGCATTCTGAGCTGCAAATTCTTTCAGGGAAACCGTCTCCGTCTCAATGTTATCACTGTGATTCTTTAATTCTTCCACCTCAGAGCTGATGCCTTCGATCGCACTTCCGACCTGACCGATCTCACCGTTCAATATTGTAAAGATCTCCTTTGTCTGATCGATCTTCTCATTCTGGAGGCTGACTGCCTCGGATACCTTCTCAGTGATCTCCACGCTCACATTTGCCTTATCCATAAGGTCTGCTACAAGCTGGTTAATACGCTCCGTAGATTCTCTGGACTGATCTGCCAAAGTACGGATCTGCTCTGCAACCACCGCAAACCCTCTTCCGTGTTCTCCGGCTCTGGCTGCCTCAATACTTGCATTTAATGCAAGCAGATTCGTCTGATTTGAAATATCCGCAATAATATCGGTAACTGTCTGGATCTGCTGGGCAGAATCATTGGTAAGCTTAGACTGCTCTCTTACATTCTCAATCGCTTCCCCATTCTTCTTACTGATGTCGATCAGTTCTCCCATAATATTTTCAGCAGACTCATTACATTCCTGCATCTTATCTGCACTTGCATTCAAGGCATCGACATTCTCGGAAATCATAGCGATCAGATCGCCGATCGCATCGATCTTCTCTTTCATATCTGCCGTCTGTGCTGCCTGCGTCACAGTGTTATCTGCGATCGTATGCGTTGAATCCTGTGTGATCTTCAAGGAATCTTCCATATCATGAAAGATATTATTAAAATCATCGGATACAGATTTTAATTCTTCTGTTGCTGTTTTGATACCGGAAATCACAGTTGCAAATGAACTGATGGAATCATGTACGGAACGCATCATCAATCCGATGTCGTCCTCACGCTCCATCAGCTTTTTCGCTTTTTCTCCGATCTTCGTCTGCTCCTGTTCATCTTCTGTTTTTCCCTGGGCTATTGTAAGAAACTGGTTCAGCAGTGATTTCACAACCCAGAATACGATCCCAAAAATCACAACACTGACCGCACTTACCAGCACAACTGCAATCAACGTGCTGATGATTCCATTCTTTAACATTTCCAATACAAGCACCTGCCATAAAACAATGACAAGCAACAATGCAAATATCGGTTTTAAGGCTTTCCCCCAGGCCACTTTACTGTTATCCTGCTCCATAATTATCCGAAACCTCCGTGTTCATCAAAGTTATACATATTTTACCATATTTTTCATGCTTATGGTATCCGAATTTACTGATTTTTCATATTTTCTTTGACTATTTCCAAGAAATACTATACAATGCAATCGTTTGAAATACGATGGAAAAGGAGAATCCCAAATGAAAAAAATAGCTTTTTTTGATATAGACGGAACTTTAACTTCCGAAATCGACGGTTCCATACCACAGAGTGCCATCACTGCGATACGAAAAGCCAGAGCAAACGGAAACCTGATGTTTTTAAATACCGGAAGATGTATCCAGAACGTGGAGCCACGCTTTCAGGAAGTCGGCTTTGACGGATTTGTCTGCGGATGCGGCACTGATATTTACTGCGGCGGAAAGAATCTTTTACATGTCACACAGTCCCATGAAATTACAATGGAACTGTTAAAAGCAGCAAGAGACACCAATGTGGACATTGTTTTCGAATCATCCACTGCGGTTGCTTATGATCCGGTCCGTCCGGTCATTCATCCGGATGCCGTGGCACAATATGACGCTTTCGTGAAACGCGGTTATACAATGCCAACGGATCTGGAGTCACCGGATTTTATCTGTGATAAATTTGTTATCTGGTTTCAGGACAAAGAGCAGCTGCAGGCTTTCCGAAAGATCAGCGACGTACATTTCAACTGCATTGACCGGGGCGGCACATTCCGGGAATTTGTCCCTCACGGCTACAGCAAAGCAACCGGAATCCAGTTTGTCCTTGATCATTACAATCTGTCAAAAGAGGATGCCTATGCATTCGGAGACAGCAACAATGATCTTCCGATGCTCTCCTATCTCCCGAACAGTGTTGCGATGGGAAATGCATACCCGGCTTCTCTTTTTGACCGGGTGTCCTTTGTCACAAAAAAAGCGAGCGAAGACGGTATCGCCTTCGCTCTGGAACATTTTTCCTTTCTTTAGGGCTGCATCCTGCAGCTCTTTTCTTATAAATACTTTTTCAGATCATCTGCCGTTGCACGCATCTTATCTACTGCCTGCTGTACCTGCTCTGCAAACTGGAGATTCTGTTCACTCATGCCATGTACCTGTTCTGCACTTGCGGTCACTTCCTCTGTTGCAGCAGACAACTGGGATATATTTTCCACGATCTTATTATTAGACTCAGAAAGTCCATCCACCTGCCGGTTTACTTCCTCGATATGATCGATCAGATCTGTCATATTACGGTTCAATATCTCAAATGTCTCAGATGCTGCAACGATCTTCTGATTCTGGCTCTCAACGGCCTCTACAGATTCTTCCACAGAAGAAACTACTTCATTGGCATTCTCATTCAGCTCATTGACGATTCTCGTGATCTGCTCCGTAGAATTCTTTGTCTGCTCTGCAAGCTGTCTGATCTGTTCTGCCACGACAGCAAATCCGCGGCCTGCCTCACCGGCTCTTGCACTTTCGATTGATGCATTCAGTGCAAGAAGATTCGTCTGGCTGGAAATATTTAAGATCATTCCTGCAATCTCTTCCACTTCTTTTGTTTTGTTCTGAAGCTTTGTCATTGCGGTCGTCACTTCGTGGTTTGTATTCGTGATCAGTTCTGACTGTGTCCTTAATTCTTCCATTACACGGATATTTTCCTGAATACTCTCGTTGGAATTCATTGCAATATCCACCATCTGCTTTGAACTCTCTCCGGTTACACCAATTGCATCCTGAATGGAATTGGTCATTGTACTCTGTTCTTCAATGCTGCCTGCGGTTGTATTGGCAGAAGCTGAAATCTCCTGCATGCTGTTTGTTACAGATTCTGTCACGCCAACCAGCTTTTCGATCAGTTCACCGCTCTTTACAGATTCTGTCTGGATAGATTGTGAAATGCCAAGCACCCCTTCCAGTACCCGTTTTTCCTTCTCATGTTCTTCTGCGATAGAGCCAAGTGCATCATCATTAAACATAATCGTGATATCACCGATTTTTGCGATGATAAAGAGAATTCCAAGCACACCCCAAATACCACAGATGGTATCCACATCTATCACATTAATTCCCTTGACAGACTGTACAACAGTCACAAGGATATATAAAATTCCAAGTCCAATTGAGGTTCTCCTTAATCCCTTTTTATCATAATAAGGAATCTGTAATGCAAGAGAAACAATCAGTATATAGGTAATAAAATGCGCATCTGTCTGCATACCAATCAGCAAATACTCAATTCCCATCTCCATGGTTACCGCCACTTTTAACTTGCTTGTTGCCTTATTCCTGCAATAAACAACCGCGTTCACCACGGTAAATGCAAGTAAAAGAACCGTATTTCCATAGACGGTCACCGTCTTGATGTTATGATTCATCTGTTTCATCCACAGATACAACAAAATCAGTGCCGCCATAAAGATCGTGGCTCCCATATATATTCTATTCATTCTCCGCAATCGTTCCGAAATGTCATTATAACGATATTTATTTTCTTCCATTGTTTTTCGTTAACTCCTCTCTTGTTATCATGTAAGCCTTTTCACAATATAGCATATTATACCTTATTTTTCCAAAAAATTCCATAGTATTTTCTGCATAATATGCATATTTTTTTCAGATACGCCACCTGCTTCAATAAACGATCTTATCGCGTCCGGTCTCTTTTCCCTGATATAACTTCTCATCTGCCCTGCGGATCGCCATTTCCATACCATCGTTCTTATCGTACTCTTCCAGTCCAAACGTCATGGTAATGCGGATCTCCTCATTTTCATACGACACCGTCAGCCTGTGGATCTCGTCATAAATCTCCTGCAGCACATCATATGCCGCATCGCCGTTTCTGCCATAAAATACAAACAGGAACTCCTCGCCTCCCCAGCGGCACACCCTTCCATATGTTTTCATTTTGTCCATGAAAAGTTCAGCCACTGCCTTTAACACTTCATCACCTGCATCATGCCCATAGGTATCATTGATCCTTTTAAAGAAATCAATATCTGCAATGGCGATCGATACAAAGCCTGCATTTCCGACCTCATAATCATACTCCACTGCACGGATATATTCCCACATGCTCCGGCGGTTCCAAAGACCGGTAAGTGCGTCAACAGAAGCTAACTTTTGCAGTTTTGTATTATACCGTACAAGCTTCTGTTCCATTTTCTGGGCATCCTTCGTAAATATGATCATAATAGCGGTGATCTGCGCAAAAATAAAAATGGTATTTAAAATCTGTATCAGAACACTTATGCCGGGATCCAGTGGGCTGTACGGTTTGAAATTCCGGGCGTAGGCATACAAAGCCAGACGGAGTGCACATGCTCCGACCGCAGTCAGCACTTTTCTCCGCTCTCCTGCAGTACTCACCGTAAAGTTCAGCGCAAGAAATGCAAACAGATAATGCTGTACTCCGCAGTCCCAGCCAAACATCACAATAAACAGGATGATCCACACGATCATAAGTATCTGTGAGATCCACGCTGACTCTCTTGTGTGATTCCAGTACGTTGTGTAAAAAGATAACACATAGCATACTCCGCACACCAGACAGCCACCCACATTCATCCAGTCGCCCATGCCACAGAAAACTGCCATAAGGCAGAGAAAATATCCAATGAAGATCAGCGCACTGATACGCAGTGTCACCGCTGTTTTCTTTGTTTCATTCTCATTCTTTACATCTTCAAAAATCAAATCAAGGATCTTGTTCATTTTCCCTTTCTCCGTTGCTATTTTAGGACTGTCTCATTTATGTCATCCTTTCTCCTACAAAAATAGTACTTTTTTACAGATATAAAGTCAACTTATTTCTGACAATTTTTGACTGAGAATCCGAATTTTTATTTTGACTACTATGAATATTTCTTTTTACTTTTCATTTAAAGTACGCATGGAATTTAAGATTGCGATGACAGAAACTCCTACATCCGCAAATACGGCCTCCCACATATTCGCCATACCAAGTGCGCCGAGGATCAGAACAAGTGCTTTTATTGCAAGTGCAAACACAATGTTCTGTTTTACAATGCGGAGTGTCTTTCTTGCAATCTTAACAACCGATGCAATCTTTGTCACATCATCATCCATCAGGACAATATCCGCTGCTTCGATCGCCGCATCGGAACCCATGCTTCCCATTGCGATTCCGATGTCCGCTCTGGTGAGTACCGGAGCATCATTGATTCCATCTCCAACAAATGCAAGACGCTCTTTTTCTTTTTCAGCTTTTAAGAGTGCTTCCACCTGCTCTACTTTACCACCCGGTAACAGTTCTGCATGTACCTCATCGATACCAAGTGTCTGTGCCACTGTCTCTGCTGCCTCTTTGCGGTCTCCGGTCAGCATAACCGTATGTCTGACGCCTACCTGTTTCATGTCGTGGATTGCCTCTTTTGCTCCATCTTTAATGGTATCGGAGATGACAACCGCTCCTTCAAATACTCCATTGCATGCCACATAAACAACTGTTCCCATGCTCTTGCAAGGTGTATAAAAAATACTCTCTGACTTCATGAGTTTTTCATTTCCGAGTAATACGGTTTTTCCGTCGATCACAGCTTTGATTCCGTGTCCTGCGATTTCCTCTGTGTTTGTCACACGGTTTAAATCCAGCTCTTTTCCGTAAGCTTCACGGATGGAATTTGCGATTGGATGATTGGAATAGCCCTCTCCCAATGCTGCAAGTTCGATCAGTTCCTCTTTGGAACCGTTTTCGGTGATGACATCTGTCACTTTAAACTCGCCTTTGGTCAGTGTTCCGGTCTTATCAAAAACAATTGTGGTCATCTCTGCCACTGCCTCTAAATAGTTGCTTCCTTTTACAAGGACACCGATCTTAGACGCTGCACCGATTCCTCCGAAGAATCCTAAAGGAACGGAGATCACCAACGCACACGGGCAGGAAATAACAAGGAAAATGCATGCTCTCTGAATCCATTCTGCCCATCCGCCGCCAAGAATCAGTGGTGGCAGAATTGCGAGGATCACTGCACCGATCGTGACAACCGGAGTATAGTATTTTGCAAAACGTGTGATGAAATTCTCAACTTTTGCTTTTTTGCTGCTTGCATTCTCCACAAGTTCCAGAATCTTTGCAACCGTGGAATCGTCAAACTCTTTTGTTGTTTTTACTTTTAATGTTCCGCTTCCGTTCACACAACCACTGATGATCTCATCCCCGGCTTTTGCGCTTCTTGGTACCGACTCGCCGGTCAGTGCTGCGGTATCGATCAGGGATTCACCCTCCACAACAATACCGTCCAAAGGAATACGCTCCCCCGGTTTCACTACGATAATGCTTCCAACTTCCACATCATCCGGATCAACCTGTTTTAAAACTCCGTCTTCCTCGATATTGGCATATTCCGGACAAATGTCCATCATATCAGAAATGGACTGGCGGGATTTTCCAACCGCATAGCCCTGGAACAGTTCGCCTACCTGATAAAACAGCATAACAGCGACAGCCTCGGAATATTCACCTACGCCAAACGCTCCGAATGTGGCGATCATCATAAGGAAATTCTCATCAAACACCTGTCCGTGGCTGATGTTTCGTGCCGCCTTGTATACAATATCATAACCAATGACCAGATACGGAACCAGATAAATCACAAATAACACAATTTTGTTCCATCCGTCCATCCGTCCCGTATGTTCACAGACCATCAGGACTGCAAACAGCAGAAATGTGACAATGATGCGGTAAAGCATCTTTTTCTGTTTCTTTGTCATATTATTTACCATGCCTTTCTGTAACCTGCAGACTTTATGCCGCAGGCACAAATTACTCTCCTTGGGATAGAAATGGCTGCTGCATCACGCAGCAGCCATTGATTCATTAAAATAAGATTTTGCAGTCCGGCTCAACCTTTGCACAAACAGCAACGACTTCTTTCATAATCTCGTCGAATTTTGCATCCTCTGCATCAATGCTCATTTTCTGTGTCATAAAGCTTACGCTTGCATCGTTGACACCCGGGATTTTTTTGATCGCATCTTCCATTTTTGCTGCGCAATTTGCACAGTCAAGGTCTTCTAATTTAAATTTTTTCTTCATGATCCATTCCTCCATTTTCTTATTCTTCAATATGTTCTCTTCCCTGATCGATGATCGTGCGCACATGTTCATCTGCCAGCGAATAAATCACGGATTTGCCTTCTCTTCTGCCGGTTACAAGCTTCGCCTGCTTTAATATTTTAAGCTGATGGGAAATCGCTGACTGGTTCATATGAAGCATTTCCGCAAGATCACAGACACACACTTCTGACTCAAACAACACATACAAAATCCGGATTCTGGTTGAATCACCGAATATTTTAAACAGTTCTGCCAGATCGTACAGTTCATCTTCGTCCGGCATGTGCTCACTCACCTGTTTGATCTTATCCTCGTGGATCTCGCACGTTTCACAGTGTTCTACATCATTAATTGCCAATCATTTCACCTCCGTGTTATATGAATATCTGTTCATATGTTTATATTATCAGTCATTTATATATCTGTCAATAGAATTCTTGTATCTTTTTCATTTTGGGGGCGAAACTCTTCTCATGCTATGTCAAATTGTGAAAAATCAACAAAATTTTCGAAAACACGCTTTCGCTACGTGTCGCTGGTAACGGTACTAAGA
>OGFZ01001098.1_pt1 | contig 12730 bp, 6 predicted proteins | sample 1571081 | NCBI WGS metagenome assembly OGFZ01 (sample SAMEA2582039, study PRJEB24529) | metagenome | biome: Human gut stool | place: China | collected 2011
TTTAACAACATGATTAAGAGTATCGGGCAGTTTAATCAAGCAGAATTACAATCCATTGTTTTATGGAATCGTATTCTAGTCTATGCGACACTTTATGGACAGGCCAAGAAAGTTAGTGATGTACTGAAACGTTACAATATTCACCTTAGTAATCCATCTTTAGATGCCTTTACTTATTCACCTGTATCTTTTGCCATGCTTCACAATTCAACTGCATTACAAAGCTATGTTTCTGCTTCAGTAGCTTCTCTATCAACTCAAGTAGTGGTAGTGGAGGCTTTAGGGGTGGGGGCTTCTCTGGTGGTGGTGGAGGCGGCGGAGGCGGTGCCTTCTAAGCTACACTAGTCGGACTTTACTATTAATAGAGACACTCAGTCTATATGATTTTGGGTGTCTTTTTGTTTGTCGAGGAATTACCTTCGTTCAAAAATGTCAGGAAGTTTTAGTGTGAAGAGATATAAAGCAACAAAAAAAGAGCCGGTGGCTCTTTTTCAATATCATCTTAATATCCAGGTTCAAAGATTTCAATTATTTGAGTCAGATAACCTGCATGTAAACCGATGCGATAGTCAACATTTGGCAAAGTCTTAACCAAATCATTCAGTTCTTTATCTTTGCTAACTTTATCAGCCAAAACTGGCAATTCAACGACAAGAAGTTGTGAGTGATCTAGTTGGAGGTAACTACTGTTGACCTTGATATCAGGACGAAGTAGTTTAAATATCGCTTTATCCGAAGCTTGGAGCAGTTGATATAAATCTAAGTCAGGTAAAGGAATCTCACCAAACTGGGGACTTATATTAATGGAAATATCGACATGTGACGCTCTCATTTCCAAAATACGATTTGAAAGAAAACTTGCTATGATTGGATTGCTAAGTCTATCCAAGTGTTCTTGGGTCTCTGGATTACCAATGCTAGCATTGTCCGTTTTATAAATTTCAAGTAGGCTAGTAGCTTTGGCGGTATCTTCATTTTCCAAGGCAAGAGAAACGTCCTTGAGATTTTTTTTGAATAGGTCGAAGGATTTTTGCTTTTGCGTGATAATTTGGATAAAGGATTTGCTGTAGTTAGTCATAGTACCCAACAATTTATGACGTTCTTTGTTCAGCCTATCAATAGATTGTTGGTGGATAGCCTGGTTCCAATTGTAAAAATCCCATAGTAGTAGAGCAATATATAGAACAAAGATAACAGAACTATTAGCATTGACCTTGAAAATTATTTCAAATAAATTTTTAGGGTCATTGGCTGTTGGAAGAATGCTGTTAAGACCATGGATAACAGTAAAGAAGACATAATAGACAGCTAGGAAGGCAGTGCTTCGCAACCAGTTACGTCTAGCCCAAGCTTCGTCAAGACTACTCATCTGATTTAGGTCTACAGCGAAGATTTTAAGCATTAGGTAAATGATTAATGGAGCTAAGATGTAGGTCAAGATATGTAAGTTAGTGTCGAGGGTAATATCACCTTTGATATGTAAGACGTGAGGGATAATGACAATTGAAAGTAGTCGTGTTGCCATATCAAAAAGGATAGTTGGATAAAAAGCGTAAAGCAATCGATGATAGAAAGAACGCTCTTTGACAAGGGCTAAATCGGCAACAAGGAAGAAAAGCGGGTCCACAACGATTTTTACGAGACTAAAATAGGATGCTGCAGCTACATAGGACAAAAATAGAAGTAAAAGGTGTCCTCGTAGTGGCTTAATCTTAGACATAGTCTGGTAGAGGTACCAAATAGAAATGAAACTAACGGCCTGTAAGAGAGGATTGATAATATTAGTAATCATTGTAACCTCCTTTTGTCATGTCAATCTCAATTTGTAAGCGGTAAATACCAGCACGTGTATTAGAAACAATGTTAACGTTTGTATAAGTGGATAGGATCCTATTGACGCGTTTCAGTTCGGGATCAGAGAAATCAGAGGTAATAGCTGAATCTTCTTTAGTGCTTGAACTTTCAACGACAAAGTGTTGACTATCCTCGTCTTTAAAATAAGCATAGCTAAGATATTTCTGTTCACTATCTTGTGCTTGGTCAATGACATGATCCAAGATAGTTGATAGGACATATACCCAATCTAAAGGATAAATAGGATAAACGGTAATGGGTTCTGGAACCTCCATACTAACCCAAACATCCAATTCTTTTGCCTTTAGGAATTTAGCTTCAAAGAGGACTCGTAAATCAGGAAGTTTAATATTTTCAAGTTTATCTCGATAAAAATGATCAATCTTTTTATCGAGCGGATTCGGAGTCAGCAAGTAGTCAATTAACTCCTGAGCCTCCTCGTTTTGTTGGAAACGGATGATATCGTAGAGATTTTCAGCTTCGTCCTTGATAAAGAGTTCTTGGCTAGTCTTTTTCTGGTACCAGGTATTGATGTTCTGGCTTGATTTTTGAAGAAGCTGAGAATGTTCTTCTTGAGCTTCTTGTGTTTGCGCACTGAGGTCCTTTCTATAGAGATTAACCTGTCCAGATAGAATCAGAGCTGTAATAATAAGAAAGGCAATGGTAAAGTGAATGTTTGTTGAAAGAAGTTCAGAAGCAAAGTAAATAATGGCTAGAGCACAAAGAGCAACAGAGGTTGATTTGTACCATGGTCTTGCTTTGTCAATTTGCATCATTCGAGTGTAGTCCACCTGTAGAAGAGCACTTTGAGCAAACCATAGCAAAAAAGCAAGTAAGAGTATAAATGGACCAGCAAAATAATAATCTAGGACAGAAGGGAAAAAGATTGGAATAATCAGGAAAATGACCAGTCTCACCATTAAGGCAAAGGTGAAAGGTATAAAGAAAGTCTCCAAAATGGTATGTCTCAGATTTTTGTAAGATTTGTTAGCTAGAAGAAGTACAAGTCCAATAAAACCGGATTTTGGAAAGGAAATACCAAAATAACTAGAGGTAAAAATGGCTAAGCCTGCTAAAATAAGAATCCAGTATCTAAGGGGTCTCCGTGTAGTCACTTTGAAGATAACAATTTGTAAAATAAAAGCTATACATGCCGTAAGCCCGTGAACGATGACGTCACTCAATATCAAATATTCTCCTATTCGGGTAAAATCTATACAATTATATCATAATGCGCTTAAAAAAAGCATACGGATTGCCTATAAGTGATAAGGTTGTAAGGCTTTTCATTTTTCAAGCATATTTCTTGCTCATTAAGTTTTTTTAACCTATCCTAGATGTATAGAAAAATTTCGATAGAGGAGATCGATATGGTAAAACTTTCTAAAGAGACACATCTTGAGATGTTCACTAAAATGGAACGTATTCGTGAATTTGATTCACGTATTAATAAATTGGTTCGTCGTGGTTTTGTTCAAGGGATGACTCACTTTTCAGTTGGTGAGGAAGCAGCCAACGTTGGTGCTGTTCAACACTTGAGCTATGACGATATCTTCTTTTCAAATCACCGTGGTCACGGACAATCTATCGCCCAAGACATGGATTTGAATAAAATGATGGCAGAGCTTGCTGGTAAGGCAACCGGTGTTTCTAAGGGCCGTGGTGGTTCTATGCACTTGGCAGACTTTGAAAAAGGTAACTATGGTACTAACGGTATCGTTGGTGGTGGTTACGCTCTTGCCGTAGGTGCAGCCCTCACTCAGCAATACAAAAAAACAGGAAACATTGTTGTGGCATTCTCTGGAGATGGCGCAACCAACGAAGGTTCATTCCATGAGTCAGTCAATATGGCAGCTACTTGGAAATTACCTGTTATCTTCTTTATCATCAATAACCGTTATGGTATCTCAATGGATATCCATAAAGCTACAAATACACCTCACCTTTATACACGTGCGGAAGCTTATGGTATTCCTGGTTTCTACTGTGAAGATGGTAACGATGTTTTGGCTGTATATGAAACAATGGGCAAGGCTGTTGAGCATGTCCGTGGTGGCAATGGTCCTGCTATCGTTGAGGTAGAATCTTACCGTTGGTTCGGTCACTCAACTGCCGATGCGGGTGTTTACCGTACTAAGGAAGAAGTTGACGAGTGGAAGAACAATAACGACCCAATTATTAAATACCGTGACTATCTCGTTGCTGAAAATATCGCAAGCGCTGAAGAGTTAGATGCTATCCAAAGCCAAGTTAAGGCAGAGGTTGATGCAGCTTATGAGTTCGCCCAAAATAGCCCAGATCCAGAACTTTCAGTTGCCTTTGAAGATGTATGGGTAGACTAAAGAGAAAGGTTGAGGAATACAAGTATGAGTGAAACAAAATTGATGGCCTTGCGTGAGGCAGTAAACCTTGCTATGAGCGAGGAAATGCGTAAAGACGAAAATATCTTCCTTATGGGTGAAGATGTTGGTATCTATGGTGGTGACTTCGGTACATCAGTTGGTATGTTGGCAGAGTTTGGTGAAAAACGTGTTAAAGATACACCAATTTCAGAAGCAGCTATCGCTGGTGCAGCTGTTGGGTCTGCCATTACAGGTCTTCGTCCAATCGTTGACTTGACTTTCATGGACTTCATCACGATTGCCCTTGACGCTATCGTTAATAATGGTGCAAAAAACAACTACATGTTTGGTGGTGGTTTGAAGACTCCTGTAACCTTCCGTGTAGCTTCTGGTTCAGGGATTGGTTCTGCGGCACAGCACTCACAATCTCTTGAGTCATGGTTGACTCACATTCCAGGGATTAAAGTGGTTGCTCCAGGTAATGCTAACGACGCTAAAGGTCTTTTGAAATCTGCTATTCAAGACAATAACATTGTTATCTTCATGGAACCAAAAGCACTTTACGGTAAGAAAGAGGAAGTGACACAAGACCCTGATTTCTACATTCCACTTGGAAAAGGTGAAATCAAGCGTGAAGGAACTGACCTTACTATTGTCACATATGGTCGTATGTTGGAACGTGTTCTTAAAGCTGCTGAAGAAGTAGCTGAACAAGGTATCAATGTTGAGGTTGTTGACCCACGTACGCTTATCCCACTTGATAAGGAATTGATTTTTGAGTCAGTTAAGAAGACTGGTAAACTTATGTTGGTCAATGATGCTTATAAGACTGGTGGATTCATCGGTGAGATTGCTGCTATGGTTACAGAAAGTGAAGCTTTTGATTACCTTGACCACCCAATTGTACGTTTGGCAAGTGAAGATGTGCCTGTACCTTATGCGCGTGTCTTGGAACAAGCGGTTCTTCCAGATGTTGAAAAGATTAAGGCTGCTATTATCAAGATGGCCAATAAAGGAAACTAACTTTCTAGCGACGGTTAAGTGATATTTCTCGCTAGTAAAATGTGTTTCTTGTTTTAACTGTGGGAGTATCGGAAATTATAATTTAAAGTAGAAAGGAGAGGGCGTTAAAGCGTTTGAGTCGATTTGAACTCGAACGAAATGCTTCGGAATTTAGATAGTTTTACTTGTGTGCAAGCACACTAACGTAAAACTCCTAAAATTCTGTCGCATTTTAGCGTTCTTAGTATCATAAAATATGGCTTTTGAGATTATTATGCCTAAGCTTGGTGTGGACATGCAGGAAGGCGAAATCATCGAGTGGAAGAAACAAGAGGGTGATGTGGTTAATGAGGGAGATATCCTTCTTGAAATCATGTCAGATAAGACGAACATGGAACTTGAAGCAGAAGATTCTGGTGTTCTTTTGAAGATTACGCGTCAGGCTGGTGAAACTGTACCAGTTACTGAGGTTATTGGTTATATTGGAGCAGAAGGTGAAGTTGTGGCTGATAAGGCAGCTAGCGCACCTGTTGCAGAAGCAACTGCTCAGTTGGAATCAGCTGGTCTTGAAGTTCCTAAAGCTCCTGCCCAAGCTGCTCCAGCAGCTGCTGCAGAAAAAGCACCGCTTGCTGACAATGAGTACGATATTATCGTTGTCGGTGGTGGTCCTGCTGGTTACTATTCTGCCATTCGTGGTGCACAACTTGGTGGTAAGGTTGCCATCGTTGAAAAATCTGAATTTGGTGGAACATGTTTGAATAAAGGATGTATCCCAACTAAGACCTACCTTAAAAATGCAGAAATCCTTGATGGACTTAAGATTGCTGCAGGTCGTGGTATCAACCTAGCGTCAACAAACTACACTATCGATATGGATAAGACAGTTGACTTTAAGAACTCTGTCGTTAAGACCCTTACTGGTGGTGTTCAAGGTCTTTTGAAGGCTAACAAGGTCACTATTTTCAACGGTCTTGGTCAAGTTAACCCAGATAAGACAGTTACTATTGGTTCAGAAACAATCAAGGGACGTAACATTATCCTTGCGACTGGATCAAAAGTATCTCGTATCAATATCCCTGGAATTGAGTCTCAACTTGTGATGACATCAGATGATATTCTTGACTTACGTGAATTGCCTAAATCACTTGCTGTTATGGGTGGTGGTGTCGTTGGTATCGAGCTTGGTCTTGTTTATGCCTCATACGGTGTAGAAGTGACTGTTGTTGAGATGGCTGACCGCATTATTCCTGCTATGGATAAGGAAGTATCTCTTGAACTTCAAAAAATCCTTGCTAAGAAGGGTATGAAGATCATGACATCTGTTGGGGTTTCTGAGATTGTAGAAGCTAACAACCAATTGACCCTTAAACTTAATAATGGTGAAGAAATTGTAGCGGATCGTGCCCTTCTTTCAATCGGTCGTGTCCCTCAATTGGATGGTCTTGAAAATCTTAACCTTGAACTTGACCGTGGTCGTATCAAAGTTAATGCTTATCAAGAAACATCAATCCCAGGAATCTACGCACCGGGTGATGTTAACGGAACTAAGATGCTTGCTCACGCTGCTTACCGTATGGGTGAAGTTGCAGCTGAAAATGCTATGCGTGGCAATGTCCGTAAGGCTCACCTTGACTACACACCAGCAGCTGTCTACACTCACCCAGAAGTAGCAATGTGTGGTCTTACTGAAGAAGATGCACGCGCTAAATACGGTGATGTTCTCATTGGTAAATCAAGCTTTGCTGGTAACGGACGTGCCATTGCTTCAAATGAAGCTCAAGGTTTTGTTAAAGTCGTTGCAGATGCGAAGTACCATGAAATCCTTGGTGTTCATATTATCGGTCCAGCCGCAGCTGAATTGATTAACGAAGCATCAACAATTATGGAAAATGAATTGACTGTAGATGAACTCTTGCAATCTATCCACGGTCACCCAACCTTCTCTGAAAACATGTATGAAGCCTTTGCTGACGTACTTGGAGAAGCTATCCATAACCCACCAAAACGTAAATAAAGCTGATAAAATTCTCGGACGGAAGTTCGGGAATTTTTCTTTTGTCACACATTTTCATCTTTAGCTATATCTTGCAAATTTCTTTGGATTTTTAGTGTTAAATACGAATAGGTAGTTAAAGGGTTTTCAAATAAGATATCTCGCAATTTTGTAGCGTATAGAATTTTATAATATTTCTGCCTTATTTAGAAAACTTTTAATAATGACCTTTCCATGAGAGTTTATCTATGGTAAAATGGTTGACGTATTAAAATGCAAAAGGAAAGTTAGTGCGGCTGTTCTTTTGGCTGTCACAACTCAGGTTGCTCAAGCTGATGAAGTGGCGACACAAACGCCTTCTGTTACTGAAGGAAATCAGTATCAACCTGCGACAGCAGCTGAGATTTTTGGTGGAGAAGCAGCCTTGCCTGCAACTCCTAGTTCAACTGTTTCAGCACCCGTAGCTACGAGTGAGGTGGCAAAACCTAGTGCTCCTGCGGTATCTACGTCACTTGCACCACAAAGTTCAGAGGCTGTAACAACTGCGACATCAACTTCAGTAGCTAACTCTACTGTTGCTGTGACTTCAACTTCAGTAACATCTTCAGTTGTTAGTTCAGAAAGTGCAACAGCTTCTACAAGTGCGACAAATTCTGAAACGTCAAACAGCGCTGTAGCAACACCTGCTAAATTGACGAATTCAATGGATGTTCCTTCGCCAACGCTTAAGGTGCAACCAAAGACTTTTATCGATGTCAGCAGCCATAATGGTGATATCAGTGTAGATGACTATCGTGCTCTTGCACGCCAAGGTGTGGGTGGTGTCGTTGTCAAGTTGACTGAGGACACTTGGTACAACAACCCTAAAGCACCATCACAAGTTCGCAATGCTCAAATCGCTGGTCTTCAAGTATCAACCTATCATTTTTCTCGATACACAACTGAGGAAGAAGCACGTGCAGAAGCTCGTTTCTACATCCAAGCTGCACAAAAACTGAACCTTCCAAAGAGTACTGTTATGGTTAATGATTTCGAAGACTCTAAGATGCTTCCAAATATCAACCGTAACACTCAAGCTTGGGTTAACGAAATGCGTAAGCATGGATACAACAACTTGATGTTCTATACAAGTGCCAGCTGGTTGGATGAGAACAATCTAGGCTACCGTGGACCTGTCTCAACCTCTCAATTTGGGATTGAGAATTTCTGGGTTGCCCAGTACCCATCATCAACTCTTACAGCAACAAGCGCTAAAAACATGCGCTATAATGCCAAAACTGGTGCATGGCAATTTTCAGCTACAGCTAATCTCTTGCCAGGTAAACATGTCTTTGACCACAGCGTGGACTATACAGGACGTTTCACAGCAAATGCCAGTGCTGAGGTTGATGCAACTCAAGGCGATTTGAGTGGAACCATTTCTATTGTCAATAACAATCCAACTCTTGGTAGCTTTGATGTTGTCATCTCTAATGTCAAAGCACCAAATGGTGTTCAAACAGTCTCTGTTCCAATTTGGTCAGAAATTAATGGCCAAGATGACATTATCTGGTATACGGCTAACCGTCAAAATAATGGAACTTATACAGTAAACGTTAAAGCTTCAGCTCATAAAAACTCAACAGGCCTTTACAATGTTCATCTTTATTATATTCAAAAAGATGGTCAAATGACGGGTGTTGGTGGAACAACTACGCAGGTCTTCATTGGTAGGACATCAGAGCAGTTGAAACCTAAAGCAAGTTTTGCTATTGAAAACAATAATGCTAAGGCAGGAACTTTTGACGCCGTTATCACTAATATCTCAGCACCACTAGGTGTTAAAGAGGTTTTAGTCCCATCATGGAGTCTTGAAAATGGTCAAGACGACCTTATTTGGCATAAGGCAACCAAGCAAAATGATGGTAGCTATCGTGTCACCATTAAGGCAAGTGAGCATAAGGGCAATAAAGGGAATTACCGTGCTGATGCCTACATCGTGGACAACTCTAACAATCGCCATTATATTGCCGAAAAAGTAGTGTCTGTAGATTATGCTCGACCAAGTGGTGTCCTTACGATTGAAAACAACAATACTGTAGCAGGTACTTTTGATGCCGTTGTTCGTAATATTGTTGCTCCTACAGGTTTGAAAGAGGTTCTTGTTCCATCATGGAGTTTGGCTGGTGGTCAGGATGACCTTATCTGGCATAAGGCAAGTCGTCAAGCTGATGGTTCTTACCGAGTGACTATCAAGGCAACGGATCATAAGAATTCAACAGGTAAATACCGTGCTGATGCCTACATCGTAGATGACTCTAACAAACGTTTCTATCTCACTGAAAAAGTGGTAGAAGTTACTCAAACTCGCCCTAGTGCAAGTCTAGTTATTGAGAATAATAATGCTGATTTAGGTACTTTTGACGCTGTTATTCGCAATATCGTAGCACCAAATGGGGTTAAGGAAGTCTTAGTTCCATCATGGAGCTTGGTTAACGGACAAGATGATCTTGTTTGGCACAAGGCAAGTCGTCAATCTGATGGTAGCTATCGTGTTACTATTAAGGCAAGTGAGCATAAGAATTCCCTAGGAAATTACCGTGCTGATGTTTATATCGTAGATAATGCCAACCAACGTCATTATGTCACTGAAACAATTGTAGATGTAAAACATAATAAACCAGTAGGTACCATTTCAGTAGTTAATAACAATAAAGATACTGGTACTTTTGATGTCATTATCAGTGATGTTTATAGTCCTAAAGGTGTTCGTACTGTTCAAGTACCTATTTGGTCTGAAAAAGACGGACAAGATGATATTCGTTGGTATGAAGCGACACGCCAAGCTAATGGCACTTATACGGTAAATGTTCAAGCTACTAACCATAAAAACTCAACAGGCTTGTACAATATTCATTTGTACTACATTTTGAATGATGGGTCACAAGTTGGTGTTGGTGGCACAACGACAACTCTTGAATTCCGTAATGCTAAGACTAAAACGCAAACCTATATCACTAATGTTAATTCAGAAGCTGGTAGTTATACAGTAGTGGTTGATCAAGCGCCACAAGGACGTCAGATTAAGAATATCCGTGTAGCTGTATGGTCAGAAAGCAACCAAGGAAACCTTTCTTGGTACAATACGGCACCTACTGGCTCACACACTGAAATCAATGTGTCGACGGTTAATCATAAGAATCTTATCGGGAACTATACGACTCACGTTTATGTAGACTATGTAGACAATACTGAAGACGGATTTAACCTTGGTGAGACAGCTCTTGCTCCACGTAATCGTCGTGTTGAGCCTCAGACGACTTATTATTCTCAACGTGATCCTCGTTGGGCTTCTAAGTGGTATGGTGTCAGCAATATGGACCAGTCAGGCTGTGTTCCAACATCCCTTGCCATGACTTTTACAGATATTTTGGGAACAGTTATTGCACCAACGACAGTTGCGGATTATTTGTACTACAATACAAATTCATTTAATAAAACATCAGTTGCTGGTACAGATGCGGATGGTATTGTGTTAGCAAGTAAAAATTGGGGTCTCAAGAGCAACATGCTTTCAAGCATTGCTAACATTGCTTCAGCTTTGATGTCAGGCCAACACGTTCTGGCAGCAGTAGGAGCAAGCCAATTTATCAATTATCCTTACACGCACGAAATCGTGCTTCATGGCTATGATAATGGTAAAACTTATGTTCGTGATCCATTTAACGCCAATAACAATGGTTGGTATTCATTGGATTACATTCATGGTGTACAGAGTCGAGATGCAATGGATACTAAGCTTGGTGCACCATTCTTCTCAATCTTTGCTTAATCTATTAACGAAAGGTCTTTAGAAGGAAACTTCTAAGGGCTTTTTTGGTGGCCATTCTTGATAGTCATATTTTGTATTTGTTTATTTTCAGAATATTATATATACATTTGGAATCTCTTATTTATAGGTTTTTAGGTTCTTTATTTGGATAAGATTGATACTTTAAGTATGGAAATTACTTATTTTTTTATCATTTTTATAGTTTTTTTAGAGAATTATCACTTTTGCTCTATTCGTAAGACATTTTCTATGGTAAAATGGGTGACGTATTAAAAAGTGTCAAAGGAAAGTTAAATGCGAACAAAAGATTTTATCTACTATGCCAGTGCAGCTGTTCTCATGGCGGTGACTACTCAGGTGGCCAGTGCGGATGAGGTAGCTACGCAAATGCCTACGGTTACTGAAGGGAACCAGTATCAGCCTGCGACAGCAGCAGAAATTTTTGGTGGTGGAGCAGTCCTTGCACAAGAAACGCCATCAGCAAGGCCAAGTTCAACTGTGGCGACAGCATCTACAGCAACAAGTGAGGTGGCAAACTCAAGTGCTCCACAAGTTAGTCAAGCAAGCTCAACAACGATTGTAGCATCTGAATCAAGAGTCGTTGCCTCTGAATCTGTAGTTCAGGCGAACACAGTGGCGAGTTCAGAAAATGCGACTGTATCGGCTGCTTCTGAGGTTTCAAATACTATGGTAATTGAACCAGCTAAGTTGACTCATGCCTCAGCTTCGTCTTATGATACCGATGTCTTAAAACCTAAGGCAAGCTTCTCAATTGAGAATAACAATAAGGCAACTGGTGCCTTTGATGCTGTGGTTCGAGATATTGTGGCACCCTTGGGTGTTAAAGAGGTTCTTGTCCCATCTTGGAGTCTAGCCAATGGTCAAGATGACTTGATTTGGCATAAGGCAGCCAAGCAAATGGATGGCTCATATCGTGTAACCATTAAGGCGGTTGATCACAAGGGGGAGGCTGGCAATTACCGTGCAGACGCCTATGTTGTTGATCGAACAAATAAGAGACATTATATTTCTGAGAAAGTAGTATCTGTTAATTACGCTCGTCCAAGTGCAAGCCTAACGATTGAAAATAATAATGCAGCTACAGGCACTTTTGATGCTGTGGTGAAAAATATCATTGCTCCTACAGGTGTGAAAGAAATCTTAGTACCATCATGGAGTCTCGTTGGTGGTCAAGATGATTTGATTTGGCATAAGGCGACGAAACAAGCGGATGGTTCTTACCGAGTTACCATTAAGGCAAGTGACCATAAAAATTCAACTGGTAAATATCGTGCAGATGCTTATATCGTAGATAATTTTAACAAGCGTTTCTACTTGACTGAAAAAGTTGTGGAAGTTAGCCAATCTCGTCCAAGCGCAAGCCTAACGATTGAAAATAATGATGCAACTACAGGTACTTTTGATGCGGTTGTTCGTAATATTGTTGCTCCTAATGGCATTAAAGAAATTTTGGTACCATCATGGAGTCTGGTTAATGGACAGGACGATTTGGTTTGGCATAAGGCAAGTAAGCAAGCAGACGGTAGCTATCGTGTGACGATTAAAGCTTCAGACCACAAACATTCAACTGGAAAATACCGAGCAGATGTTTATCTTGTAGATAATTCTGGTAACCGTCAGTATTTGACTGAGACTGTGGTTGATGTCAATGAAACTAAGCCAAGTGGTAGTATTTCTATTTTAAATAATAAAGGGGCTGGAAGTTTT